>Ga0169931_10003128_pt1 | contig 26490 bp, 21 predicted proteins | sample Kivu_15m_20L_FD_129675 | JGI IMG/M metagenome (GOLD analysis project Ga0169931, IMG submission 129675) | Freshwater microbial communities from Lake Kivu, Western Province, Rwanda to study Microbial Dark Matter (Phase II) - Kivu_15m_20L... | ecosystem: Environmental > Aquatic > Freshwater > Lake...
TGCAGCATCCCCAAGTTCATCTTCGATCGTGAGCAGCCGGTTGTATTTCGCTATCCTATCGGATCGGGATAGAGAACCGGTCTTGATTTGGCCTGCACGGGTACCTACGCAGATGTCCGCAATAATAGAGTCTTCTGTTTCTCCTGAACGATGAGATATTACGGTGGTATATCCGTGCGCGCGGGCAAGTTCCATACAGTCCAACGTTTCTGTTAAAGTCCCTATCTGGTTCACCTTAATCAAAATCGAATTCGCCACTCCTAAATCGATCCCTTTTTGCAGAAATTTGACATTAGTAACAAAGTTATCATCTCCTATTAGCTGAACTTTTTTGCCTAGCTTCCGAGTAAGCGCCTGCCATCCTTCCCAATCACTTTCCGCCATCCCGTCCTCAATAGAATCGATTGGGTATTTCGCAGCAAGCTTGGTTAATCGATCCACCTGTTCTTCAGCAGACCATTCTTTGAAAGGCTGTTTTTTCAGCTTCTTTTTTGTCTCAAGGTATCGATAGGTCTTTGTGTCATAGAGATACGATCCTACTAGGTCCAAAGCAACGGAGACCTGCTTTCCTGGTTTATATCCCGCTTTTTCGATCGCTTTAATAATAATTTCGATTGCAGCTTCAGCAGAGGGTAAATCCGGTGCAAATCCCCCTTCATCGCCGACCGTTGTCGAAAAACCAGCGTCTTCCAATAATTTTTTCAAAGTGTGAAAAATTTCCGATCCCCATCGAATTGCTTCAGCAAAGGTTGGCGCTCCGGTAGGTCGGATGAGAAACTCCTGATAGTCTAGCGAATTGTCGGCGTGGATTCCCCCGTTGATAATATTCATCATTGGACATGGTAGCACAAAAGTATCCGATTTCCCAATATAGCGATAGAGAGGCATTTTCACAGTAATTGCTGCGGCGCGCGCAGCCGCCAAAGAAACCCCTAGAATGGCATTCGCGCCAAATTTGGACTTGTTTTCGGTTCCGTCAGCGGCAATCAGCTTCTGATCCAACTTTCGCTGATCTAAAACCGATTCTCCAATTAGAAGCTCTGAAATAGGTCCGTGGATATTTTCTATAGCCTTCCTAACGCCCTTACCAAAATAGCGGTTTGGATCTTTATCTCGCAATTCAAGAGCCTCAAATTCTCCAGTTGAGGCCCCTGAAGGAATCGCCGCAGTCCCTACAATTTGTTGATCTGTATATACCGAAACTTGCAAAGTTGGATTGCCTCTGGAGTCTAAAATTTCAACAGCTTTGATTGAGACGATCTTTGACATAATTTCTCCAAAAAAAAATTGTTAGAAAAAAATATTGTAGAAAAAAAGATATAAATAACAAATTTGAAAATCTCGGGATAGTATTTTATGGAAAAACGGGGCATGGAAGAGAGAAAATGGGGTCATTATAGGCGATCGACATTAAGCTTAAGTCACTAATTAAAAAGAATCTGGGCGAGAGGATTTGAACCTCCTACCTCTTGCACCCCATGCAAGAGTCCATATCACCATCGATCTTCCGCTAGGTTCTTTTTAGGACAATCTAACCTGCCAATCCTGGACCAAAAGGGTAAAGCCCCCGACTTTGGGACTGAAAAAATTATTGCAATATTGCAAGAAATTAATTACAAAATATTCAATCACAGGGAAGTATTTTTATGGAAATTTGGCTGTTAGGCACGTTTTGGTTTTTGTTAGCTCTTGTAGCCGATTTTATTTCGATTCGTTTGAAGATTGCCGTCGCTCTTTCAGAAATTCTCGTAGGTCTTTTGACCGCTTTTCTGATTGGCATTTGGCTTCCCGAGTACTCAAATTTCGGATCTGATGTCCCCTGGGTTCAATTCCTGGCCGGCGTTGGAGCGGTACTTCTGACCTTTTTGGCGGGAGCTGAACTCGACCCAGAAGCCATTAAGGGAAAAATTGGGGAAGTATTGCTGATTGGATTGGTAGGTTTCTTCGCCCCTTTTATCGGATGCGCCGCGATAGCCTATTACTTATTAGGATGGAGCTTATTGGCCAGTTTGCTTACAGGGGTGGCCCTTTCGACAACATCCGTCGCTGTGGTGTACGCAGTTATGTTAGAACTTGGATTCAATAAGACCCGTTTTGGAAAAACTGTTCTTGCAGCTTGTTTCGTGAATGATCTAGCTACTGTTTTAGCTCTCGGATTTATTTTCTCGCCCTTTACCTGGAAATCAGTTGTTTTCATCGTCGTTGCTGCCATCGTTCTCATTATCCTACCCAAACTGACCCGATACACCTTTGACCGCTGGGGGCACCGCCATTCAGAACAAGAAGCTAAATACCTATTTTTCTTTCTCTTTGGCCTTGGATACCTAGCTTTTTGGTCGGGCAGCGAGCCGGTACTTCCTGCTTATCTTTTAGGGATGGTCGTCGCATCCATATTAGAAAAAGATCATCTCCTCGTAAAAAGGCTACGGGCGATCTCCTTTGGCCTATTAACGCCCTTCTATTTTCTCCGGGCAGGTGCGTTTGTCTCCATCCCTGCCATCATAAAAGCCCCTCTCATGTTCCTCGCCCTCTTTGTAGCTAAAATGGTCACCAAAGGAGTTGGCGTCTACCCAGCAGCAAAACTTTCCAACTATCCGGAAAAGGACGCGATCTATACCACATTGCTCATGTCGACAGGACTCACCTTCGGGACAATTTCTGCTCTTTACGGGTTATCCCATCAGATTATCGATCAAAATCAATATTCGGTGATTGTTGCCACAGTCATCGCAAGCGCAATTATTCCAACCCTGATCGCGAACGCTTTTTTCCTGCCCAAACATCATTTGGAGTCCAAGGAGAAAGAATACCCCGATCTGCCCCCTAGAGAAGACCAACCTAACTCGCGCTGAAAGTGCAACAAAATACCGCCTTCCCTTTGGGGAGGCTGGATCACCAGGCGCAGGCCTTGTCCCCCTCCTCATTATTGAAGAGATGAACTATAGTCCTAAAATAAAGTTCGCGAGAAAACAAAAAAGCTCGATTCTGTTTTTTCGTGAACACTCACGGATTTTTTAAGGATATATTTATTATGACATCTTATAAATTGTCTCCCGCTACAACCGACGAAGCAGAAATGCTCAATCATAAAATTAATGCGTTTGTTGCTAGCCAAGTTTCATTTCACGGCGATACTGAAGTTTTGAAAGATTATGTTATTAAAGAAAATGACTTAATCATAGCTGGCATTAGAACTTGTTTTTACTTAGGTGAATGCTTGGCTATTAACGTACTCTTTGTGGATGAAAATTATCGAAATAAAGGATTAGGCGCTTTATTACTTAATCATGTTGAAGCTGATGCTAGAGCCATGGGAGCCAAGCTGGTCCATTTGGATACATTTAATCCCCAAGCAAAAGATTTCTACCTAAAGCATGGTTATGAAATTTTCGGCGTTCTTGAGAATTGCCCTACTGGACAAAAACGTTACTTTTTAAAAAAGAATATTTTATAGACCAAATCACAAAAAACCCCTTTTTTGTCTAAAAACCAGCTAAAAAATAGCGATCTGGTTCAAATAATCGATAGAAAAAACCTGCAAACATGGGTGTTTTTGGGCTCCTCCAAAACCATTTTTAGTCTATATTTATCAACTTCAAGCGATCTATTTGTAAACAAAATTAGAAAAGCATTTAAATTTTTTTTAAAAAAAGTGCAATTTAATAGGCGTCTTGGTATCAGGTATGAATAACATTGCTGCTCTCTTGCAGATAAGAGGTAAGATTGTATCGGTAGAAGCAATGATAGAATCCCCCTTTTTTGTAAAATTTTTGCAAAAAAACTGGGATTGAAGGTTGACATGTATTTTTTAAAAAAGAGCTCTTTATGGCTGTAGCTTTATCAGAACGCGTATTAGATAACCCAACTCTAAATTCTGTGCTATTCATTGATCAAGAGGGACAGATTCAGATTAGAGATCAAAACAGAGCGGTGGAGGTCCTTTTACTATCCGACGCAAACTCTATTGAACATAAAATTGTTCAAATTGCTATGAATCTTTCTCTATCTAGAGAAAATGCCTCTTTAAATGAGCGGGTTGCGTTAGGTGAAAAACAAATCTTACATCTTCTTGAAGAAAATACAAAAATTCAAGACGAATTGACTACAAAACAAATGCAGGAGGATGCTAAAGCACTCCGTGCTGCTGAAACAAAAGAGGGAATTCTAGACATTCTATCTACTCCTCTCTTTATTGTAGTCCCCCCCTTTATGCTGTTTAAGCCTATTATAGGGGCCTGTAAAATATTAATACCTGGTAGTTTTGCAATGAGAACGCGTTTAAAAGAGATGGAACTCTATAAAACTTTCCATCCAAATGCCTCCCTGACAGAGTCGTACAACTATGTAAAAGAAAATCTCTTGAATCGTGATCCAGATAATTACACTCCCCTTATAGAGCGGTTTAAGGCAAACCATCCAGAAGGCACCTATCAAGAGTGTGTTCGTTATATAAAAGAAAAACTGCGTCCTGAAACAAGACTACAACTTAAGTGTACGGGAAGGGGACCTACTGGTTTTCAATTTGTCAGGGTGAAAAATGCAACCCATGAGATTGAGAATTCCTCAGGAATACGACTTTACTTATATTAGACTTGTTTCTAAAGCTTGTTGGTTTGGATTTTAACAAATCTCCAACAATCAAAAGTTCTGAATGCGTCTTTTTTTAAACCCGGGCACCCTCCGGGTTTTTTTAAAACTGTTCGAACTCAGTGTTAAAGGTCGCAAGAAACTTCTAAAAAACCATGGTAGTTAACGGCATTAATTTGGGGATTAAATCAAAGGAAATCCTCAAAAAGGCGATTGGCTATAAACCCTTTCCATTTATTCAAAGCCGGTTCTTTATTCATCTGTGGTATGGTGATTTTTCTGGAATTCTGATAGGAAAAATCCTTTAGAAGCATTTCATCTAATTTCCGTTTAAATTGCGGACTTTGAATCACAAGTATACCTTCGGAATTCCAAATCAGACTTGCTGAATCCAAATTTGAAGACCCAACACAGCAAGGCTCATTTTCTCCTATACCAAAAGAAAAAACCTTTTGATGGGTAGAAGAGGTACCACTACCCTCATCTGCTAACCACTCGTAAAAATCCACAGTCCCAGCCGGTACGGATTTCAAAAAAGAGCGAATTTGGCTTTGGGCAGTTGTAGCGACTACCCCAATCGTCGATTCTGGTCCAATGCTCCTATTGGAGAGAATTTTGAATAACACCCCCCTCTGCGCCGCCCTATAAATTCCCCTCCACAAATTCTTGGTGGGAAGAAGGTATCCGGTTGCAAATTCTATAGTAGCATTATCTGGTACATGCTTAAGCATTGAAACTAAAAAATTAGAGATATATCGCAAGTTATTTGTGTTATATTCACGAGCTGTCACGTAGATAAATCTTAAAAAGGCATCCCCCACCTCTTTAGGGAAAGCTGTTGAGGATTTCTCTAGAGCTTGCTGCTGAATTTTTTCCATTTCTTGAATAGCCGATTGGACATGAGCGAGAAGATATTTTTGAAAGTAGGGATTGGGATTTTTTAACTGAAACCTAGCAGAATCAATAAATCGGCTCAAAATATCCTCTGTAACCGTTCCCATAACTTGAACGTCAGTATCTCTCATGGGATATGCGAGACTCCCAGAGAAACCCTTTTTTTCATAAAAAGGGACTTTTTTATGGCTCCCATCCTCATTTTTTCCCCCCGAAATAAGGTACATATCTCCCGTATTCATCCCCCCCATAATAACCTTAAGCGGAGCCCCTTTGCTGTTCCACGTTATAAAGTATTTTTCATGGTCCACCGGTATAATCAAAAAAGTATTTGTAAGGTAGGAATAGGGTATACTCGTCGGTATGACAAATCCATTTCCCTTGGATTTATTTACAAAATCTTGAAGGTATTCGGGTATTGGATTGATTTTTCCCTCCCTAATGCCCTTTTTTAATTCTGTTTGAACCGAGGTTACCGTTCCCTTGACATCATACTGAATGAATACCTTAGCTCCACTCTGCGCTTTTTCCAGAAGTTTTTTTAAAATCAGCCCTCCTGTTTCGTCATTCCAGAACTCATAAGCTTTTATAAAAATGAAATTTGCTTCATCAATATTTTGTAATCTTTTATTTAGAGAATCGATTCCATTCACGATCAACTCGACTCTATTATTTTTATGAGATCGAGAAAAAGTCGTTTCATCCAAATGTTTTTGAAATTCAGGATTGCGAAACCAGTGTTGGTCCCCAGCAAGAGAGCTTACTAGATAGATCCCTATGAGAAACACGATTTTTCTATGCATCTAAAACCTCGAAACATACAGAAAAATAAAAATTATTGTTATTACGGGAATTGAAAAAAGGAGCCATCCACAAGAGACGAAAGCTATCGAGCGCAGTAGGGAAAATTTTTCTACTGCACGAACAGCAGAAAAGGTCAACCCGATCGACCATATGGCTAAACAAACATTGATAAAATGAAAAATATCTGTCCAAGGATTGCCGCCTCCAACTAGAATAAAAGCCTCTTCAGGTTCAATAATGAAAATAGCTACCCAAGAAAGAAAAATCCCTAATGCTGTGACTTTCGACCATGCAAGGGCAGCCTTAAGGTGCTCTAATGGAGCTGTACCCTGGAAAACTCTATGGCAGTAGAATAAAATATGACTCAGGATACCTAACCAAAGACAACCTAAAAAAGGGGCAAGAAATAGAGCTAAGAGCACCAAAGCCAGGGTGTCCATGCCTAGACCAAGGGATAGAACGTTAAAGAAAAAGAATACATTTTCCAAAGCTAGAATAAAAACTATAAATTGCACCCCGTAAGAGGGGCTGTTTTGAATAATGCTTCTAATGGTGTCTGCCGGATAAACCCACATAGACAACCATGGATTACAATTTAAGCTCTTCATAGTAAATAATTAAAGGTTTTTTCCCTTTTAACAATAATCTCGATATTCTGTAAATACATACATTAGGGACGCTGAAAAATACGCTAAAGATTAATACTTTATCCTGTTTTCATTTTGGCTTTTCTGCTATTCTGATTGTTGTCTGTGCGTATTCTCTTTTTCTTTTTGAATTTACTCATATAGGTGCATTGGTTGAAATCCCTCTTTTCTTTGCTGATAGGTGTTTTTTTTGTAACTGGATGTACCAGTTACAGATCTTTTGATGTGAAAGTCGATTCAATCTCTACTTTGAGGGCGAAAGAAAAAAAGAGCTATGTTCTTTTACCTGGGAATAAAGAGGGGAAGATTTCAGATCTGCAGTTTCAGGAGTTTGCGGCCTTTACGGAAAAAGCTTTGGACGCGCGGGGGTTTAGGAAAGCCTCGAGTATTGACGAGGCACAAATAGCTATTTTACTCAGCTATGGGATTAGCGAGCCGCAAATCTATAATTACGCCTGCAGTGAGCCGATTTATGGGCATATTGGAAACTCTTTTACAGGCTCTAGCACTACAATCCATTTGTTTGGGAAATCATTCACCTACGCAGAAAATACCCAACATACCCCATCTTATGGAGTTGTGGGGTCAACAACCCGTCTAAACACCCAGGTGATCTTTTCCAAACACATGGGAATTACAGGAGTGGATTTAGAGCAGTTCAAAAAAACGGGCACACTTGAAGAGGCTCAAGAGATTTGGTCTACAAAAGCCCAAAGTCTGGGAGCTTCAAATGATCTACGAGAAATATTTCCGGTTCTCTTGATTGCGTCACAAAAACATATTGCGGATAACACCCAAAAAATGGTCTCGTACTCGATCCGAGATGACGCTAAGCTAGAAAAAAAAATCCACGAATTAAAAAACTAGCCAAACAGGGTCTACGCGTAAAAGACTTTTTAAAAAATACCCCACCTAGTCCTTCGCCCATTTTTTTCCTTTCAGAACCAAGAGCTTTCCTTGACTTCTTAAAGAAAAGGGATATAGAATCAATTTATGAGTCGGATCTTCTCTTTCCTTTATTTGCTCTTTTTCAAGTTTAAGCGCTCTTAGCGCTTTTAACCTACTTTTTTTCACACCTATTTTTTCAAACATTTTCTACAAGGAAATAGCATGCGTACGGAAAAACTGGGCTTTTGGTCTTTGACCTCATTAGTCGCCGGAAGCCAGATTGGTACAGGAATTTTTTTACTCCCAGCTACTTTAGTCCTCTATGGAGTTTGGGGGATCGGGAGCTGGTTTATAGCAGGTGGTGGAGCTCTGCTTTTGGCTTTTGTTTTCGGGAGCCTAGCGGCAGACAGACCTAAAACAGGTGGGCCCCATACATTTATCGAGGCTGCATTTGGCCCAACCTTCGGATTCTTTTCCGCCTGGTTGTACTGGATCATCTCCTGGTTTAGCTCTTCTTTGGTTGTGGTCTCCATTATCACTTACCTGACCCCTTTAATTGGAGATTTGCACCCTCTAGTCGGCCTATTAGCTAAGCTAGGCGTTTTAGCCATGGTCACCTGGCTGAATATTTTAGGGGTGAGGTCAGCTGGAAGGACAGAGTTCATATTGACTCTACTGAAGCTTATCCCTCTGGTTCTTGTCCCTTTATGCGGCTTATGGTGCTTCAATTTTGATCACCTGCGTTCTTTGATCTCTGGTTCTGTCGGTGGATTCCAAGCAATGAGTGAAGCTACTCTTTTAACATTTTGGGGCTTTATTGGGGTTGAATCGGCTACAACACCCGCCGAATCGGTGATGAATCCCAAAAAAACTATCCCTAGAGCTTTGATTACCGGAACTCTTCTTGTTGCTTTCGTCTATACCTTTAGCAGCACTGTGGTCATGGGGGTGATCCCTTTTGAACAGCTAGCCCAATCCAAAGCTCCATTTGCTGCGGCAGCGCAGAGTATTTTTGGGGGAAATTGGCACCTGTTGATTTCTGTTGCAGCCTCTCTTGTTTGCCTCGGAACGCTGAATGCCTGGGTATTGACTAGTGGACAGATCGCTCTTGGGGCGGCTCAAGATGGCCATTTGCCACGCGTATTCATGGAGACAAACAGACAAGGGGTATCAGTTTGGGGTCTAACTGCCTCTTCATTAGGTATCATTCCCGTATTGATTCTCTCAATGAACCAAAATCTAGCCTCTACCATTCATTTTACTATAGATGTTTCTGTAACAGCTTTTCTGTTGATTTACACCCTTTCGGTTCTTAGTTATCTCAAACTTTTTTGGAAAAGGGATTTTCAATCAAAGTGTATAGGGCTTGGGGCTCTGAGTTTCTGCCTCTTTATCCTTGCTACCGCAGGAATTTGGCCGGTGGGGCTCGCTCTTTTAATGGCTCTCACAGGTCTGCCGTTCTTTTTCTTGAAAAAAAGAAACGCTACGATTGCCTAGAAAAAAATCTTTAGCTTTCGGGCTAAAGATTTTCACCTCCTTAATACCCAGTTTATTCTTAAATCAGTTATCCAAAAAAGAGCTCCAAAATCTTTTTTTTGCCGATTTTTGACACAAGCTCTCTAAATGAGACATATATAAATAAAAGCATCAAATAATAGACCTGGACTGAGAGAAAAATATTCCACTGCATGCTGCTAAAAAATTGGGTAAAGTCGGCCTCAAAGTGGTGGCTATTGTCCCAAAAAATAGGGGCGAATCTGATCATCAGCCGCACTAGAAAAAGGATGATCCAATAAAGAAATGTTTTCCAAGCGATCGGTAGGGCTAAAGGATAGTTTTTATAACGATCTATGAAAGGCATGTGATCCAAAATCAAAACGATTTTGGCAATCAAGGCGGCAGCTAAAGCAACTTGGACAAATTTAAATCCCTCCATGCCCACTTTTTCAAATAAGAGGGTCTCAATCCAATTGATTAGGGTAAAAAAAATGAGAAAAAAGAAAAAAACGGGGCAAATATGGGTGATTTCTTTCTTGATAAAGAGGTTAAAACGCATATCTTTTTCATAACCCTAATCAGGTGATTTTGTAAAATACCTAATTGAGGAAGATGAAAAAAACTTAAGACCTCTCTGTATATAAGCTTTGACAATTAAACCTTAAGGTTTTAGTTCCAATGTATGAATGCAAAATTTTTAACCTGTTTATTTTTGTCTAGCTCGTTAGTGGGTCTGACACCTCAAGAATCGTTGAAAGAACTGACCGATGGAAACAATCGTTATGTTATGGATAAACTTTTAAACGCAGATCACTCCCAGGATCGGCGAGCTACGGTCAAACAGGGGCAAAACCCTTTCGCGATTATCCTCTCCTGCTCCGATTCGAGGGTGATACCCGAAATCATTTTTGATCAATCTACAGGCAATCTTTTTGTTGTCAGGATTGCAGGAAATGTTGCAGGAGCGGTTGAACTTGAGAGTATCGAGTTTGCAGCAAAAGTGTTTGAATCTTCAATGATCCTTGTTTTAGGGCATGAGTCCTGCGGAGCTGTGAAGGCAGTTATCCAAAATAATACGAAAGACATACCCGAAATTGCATCTCTTATTCAACCCGCAGTAAAAAAAGGTAAGAATTTAGAGGTGGCGATTAAAGCTAATGTCCAATCTGTTGTCGATAGCCTTAAAAAGAATCCTAATCTTCAAAAGCTCATAGAGGCCAAAAAACTCGATTGTGTCGGTGGCTACTACAGAATGAAAACAGGGAAAGTAGAGCTTTTGCAACCATAACTTTTCGTTTTTTTTGGGGGATAAGCCCTTTTCCCACCCCACGATTAACCTTAAAGAACCGGCTAGTACTATCTTGTTCACATTGAGCATGTTAAAAATTTAATAGGTTTTAATACTATTTTAATATATGTATTTTTATAAGAATAAGTGTTTATAAGGGGTTTACTGTGTCCATTGTAAAAGTGATTGAAGTGATCAGCGAAGGCAAGACCATTGAAGAGGCAATCCAATACGCGGTTCATGAAGCAAGCAAGACAGTAAAGGATATCAAACAGGTTGATGTGGATCATATCCACGCTAAAGTGGAAAACGGGCATATCACCAAGTACCGGATAGATGCGCGTATCAGCTTTGTAGTACACCGCTAATTGCGGATTCAAGCTTAAAAAAGCTTATCTTTTTTGACGCCCAGCTAAAAACGTTATAAAAAAAAAGCCGTGGTCTACTACCGACCACGGCCTAAGTCATAAGTTTTTTAAAAAAGCTTAATAACGGCTTTTTTTAGAGCTTGTGAAAACCTTCTTTCCCCTTTTAGGACCTGTTGGTCTAGAAGGTTTATTTCCCCTTGAAGGCATCTCTAGATCATGTTTACCAAAAGAAAAACTTTTGTTTTTCTTGGCTTTTCCAATCATTTTGAAGCCTGCATCTTTAAATTTATCGTCTCTGAAAAAGGGTTTTTTATCGCCAAACTCTTTTCTTTCACCAAAAGGTCTTCTTTCACGATCACCGAACTCTTTTCTTTCACCGAAAGGTCTTCTTTCACGATCACCGAACTCTTTTCTTTCACCAAAAGGTCTTCTTTCACGATCGCCGAACTCTTTTCTTTCACCGAAAGGTCTTCTTTCACGATCGCCGAACTCTTTTCTTTCACCGAAAGGTCTTCTTTCACGATCGCCAAACTCTTTTCTTTCACCGAAAGGTCTTCTTTCACGATCGCCGAACTCTTTTCTTTCACCAAAAGGTCTTCTTTCACGATCGCCGAACTCTTTTCTTTCTCTAGAAAACTTAGGTCTGTCGTGCCCCTTAGAGAAATTTCTTTCCCCTCTTTCCTTGGATCCGCTCTTGTCACCAATAAAAATATCGTAGGATTTGTTCATCATTTTTTCGATCTCTTGGACCACGCCTCTATCTCTTTTAGATGCAAAAGAGTGCGCCTCACCCTCTGCCCCCGCACGGCCTGTGCGCCCAATACGGTGGACATAGTCCTCTACCTGCTTGGGTAGATCGAAGTTAATGACGTGAGTAATTGTCGCTACGTCAATACCTCTTGCAGCAACATCAGTAGCAACAAGGAAACGGATTTTTCCAGTTCTTAAATAGCGCAGAGTGCGGTCTCTTTGACGCTGCTTCATGTCACCGTGCAGACTAGACGCCTCCAGCCCCTCTTCATTGAGTTTTTCAGCCAACTCCTCCGTAGACATTTTTGTCGAAGCAAAGATGATCGCCTGGTTTACACCCTCTTTCTGCAGTATTTCTGCAAGCAAACGGTGCTTATGGGCTATGTCGTTGGTGTAGTAGAAATGCTCTTTGATGTTTTCGATCTCTTTTGACTCTTTCTCGATCTCCACTTTCACAGGATCGATCGTGAGATTTTTACAGAGATTTAAGACGGGTCCTTTCAAAGTTGCAGAAAAAAGTAGAGTTTGTCTATCGGGATCTGTATTAGAAGCAATCAAATTTACCGGTTCAATAAATCCCATATCAAGCATCCGATCCGCTTCGTCAATCACAAGAACTTGTACAGAGCTCAAATCGACCTTCTTTTTTTCCATAAGATCGATCAACCGACCAGGGGTTGCAACCAAAATATCATGTGGTTTGGAGACTTTCTTTACCTGCTCGCTCCAACCGGCGCCACCAAAAACAACTACCGAATGCACGTGGTCAAGGTTTGCTGAAAACCTTGTGACCTCTTTTTCGATCTGTGCGGCAAGTTCGCGCGTTGGGGAAAGGATCAAAACTCTCGGGCCCTTCGTGTTTTCCCCTTTTTCGGCCAGCATATGAATGGCAGGAAGGAGGAACGCAGCCGTTTTACCCGTGCCCGTGTCGGCGCAGGCTAGGACATCTCTGCCCTCAAGAATGTGAGGAATCGCCTCATTTTGAATCGGGGTGGGACTAGAAAAACCTAGCTTCTCCAATCTCTCAAGAATTTTTTTATGCAAGTTTAATCTAGTAAAGCCCATCAAGTCTCCATAATAGGCATCTACTATACTTTTTAATCCCCTTAAAAGACATACCTTTTTAGGAAAAAAGGAAATATATCTCTCCTTACCCCCTTATCGACCAACTATTTAAGTAAAATTTTTACTACTCTATTTTTAACCTATTGATATCTAGACAGCTAAAATCCAACCCTTTTTTTGACAAATTAATTTTTTATTCACACTTGCGCTAATTGGTATAAAATTTTATAATTTAAGCTTAGTTCTAAAAGTATTTGAGGATAAAATGATCCCCCCTTTAGCCCCCTTGGCCAGGAGTTTGCCCAACAGGACACCACTTTTCCTAGCTAAAGCTCCCTCTCTAAAGGGTTTTTTTTCGTCTGCCTATAGGCCGGCATCGTTGGATAATTATGCTTCTAACAGACACATTCTGTGCCGGTTAAATTTTGGACATGTTTGCAGATTGTTTCATGATTCGACAAATTCCTCTGGGGAACTGCATAAGAACGGGGGGTTTGATCGGTACCTCATAAAGGATCTTATAGCAATTTTCCAATTCCCCTATTCCCCCAACCTTTCGGTACGTGAGAATCTCAAAAAAGCCCCCAACACCCTTCAAAAACAGATCAGCTTTTTGATTTGTATGGAGAATCTGGCACAATTAAAAAAAGAAGAGGGGTTTAATTTTCAAGATATTCAAGAAAACCCCCTCCTCTTTAAGCAGATTTTTGAAGCCCAAAACCTCAGTCTGTTCAAATTCCCACAGGCTGTTATTGATATTTTAAACGGCCCCTCTTCTGCTTTAAAAGAAAAAGTAGCAGATGAGATCTCCAAACTTCATGATTTTCAACTTGAATCTTTTTCCCCTATTTTTCAAAAAAACCCTGCAATTTTAGAAAAGTTATGCGCGTCTCAAATCATAAAAGCCCGCCAAATCTCGCTTAGTTTTTTTCTGTCCCACGACGCTTTAATGGATTTTGTCAAAAAGCAACCTCAAACCGCTCTCGAGTTTCTCATGGAAAATCTGCGTAATAAGGATCTATTCACTAAAGAAGAGCTCTTATCGATTGCCCAGGCGCACAAGAACCCCTATGCGTTTACTAAATTCTTCCTTTTTGATCCTAAATCCCTAAAGGTTTTGGACGAGATGGCAAAAAACTCCCCCTCTATAGATACTCGCCAAGAATATGCTAGAATCCACAAGGACAAAAAACTTGGGAAAACAGCATCTACGCTATGTAAAATGTTTATTGTAGGAAACTTGCTCATCCTGGGCGCAGTACTTAAAGAGGGCTCCTAGCGCATTAAGATATAATGCTATAATCGAGTTTGTTTTTTTATCATTCGAACTCATCCCGTGTACAAATTTTTTTCACTGGTTTTTACTTAAAAACATTTTTGAAAAAAACTTTTACCCGTGAATAGGACTTCCCCCTCTTCAAAAAAGGGGGAAATTTTTTTACATCCTTGAGGCCTCGAGAGCCAATGCCGATCTTTCTACTGCTTGTAAGTAGGAGTAGGCAGCAATTGGACTGTTGGCAAAGTGGGAGGTCACCTCTGATAGTCCATTTGAGTAACGGTTCAGGTTTTTTGCGTCGATTTGCTCTATATCACCAATCAAGATAACTTTGGTTCCTATACCCGAACGGGAGATCAGAGTCTTGATTTCGTGAGGAGAGCAATTTTGACACTCGTCAATAATAAGAATGGATCTCTGGAATGAACGACCTCTCATGTGAGCAATCGCCTCCATTTTAATCTTGGGTTGATTGCTTACCCATTCGGCCACATCGCCCACATCCTCATTTCTAGCCTCTTTGATCGTCTCTATATTATCAAAATAGGCACCAAATAAAGGTTTTAACTTGTCTTGGGCAGTACCTGGCAGGTGACCGATATCGGGACCCAACGAGTGCACCGGACGGGTAACAATCAGATGTTTGTAAATTCCCTTATCAAATACCATCTCAAAGGCTGCCGCCATAGCCAAAAGGGTTTTCCCGGTACCAGCTCTACCAATAAGTGAAACGAGCGGGATATCCTCTGATAAAAGCATGTCTAGCGCAATCTCTTGCTCTATATTTTTTGGTAAAATTCCTCTAGCAACCTTAGATCCTTTGCGACGTATGGGGAACAATTTTTGCTCCCTTGGATGAAAGCGACATAAAAGCTGGGAGTTTTCCTTTGCCAAAAGCAACACATACTCATTGTTAAAAAAGGTTTCGTTTGGCAATTGGACAAACCCGTCTATATAAGAGTGGTCTATCACCGACTTATCGACATGGATAGTGCGCATTCTGGAAACGGGATCAATATCTTTTCTGGGAGGTTGAAAATCGTTAGCCTCAATTCCCAAAACCTCTAAAGAAAGGCGTGTCGCTACCGATCTTGAGACGACAACTAAATTATCTACCTCATCTTTCAGAGCAAATGCTAGATGTATAATACGATTATACGGAAGATCCGAGAGGTGCGGCAGCCTTTTTTTATCAATAGAGCCTATAAGTGTATCTACCCTTACAAGGATCTCGTCTTCAATAATCACCCCGTGATTGATGTCGCCTGTTTTCGAAAGTTCGCTCAAAAACTGGAGCTGGTCGCGGGCGATAATACCGTAATCGGTTTTTTGCCCCACATGTTTGTCGAGATCATCGATAACAAAGCTGGGAATCACCACATTTGAGCGCTTAAAGTGTTGAATTACATCCACATCGTATAACAGAACAGTCGAATCAAGAAGAAAAGTTTTGCGCCCGTGGCCCATTCAAACTCCTTTGTTTGTTACCTTGCCTTATGACCCCTTTTGCACGCTAAAATCAAGAGAAAAAATCGAGTTTGACAAGGTCGCTTGGAATTGGGTATAGTTTTTTAAGGAAACTTTGAATAGCTCATGAAAATCAACCAGAGAGTGTTGCACATCCCTCCCTACATCTCCTGCAAGTGGAGTGAAATCGCTTCTATTGGGGTCGAGACCATTGAGGGCAAGGATTTGCTGCATGTGCAGCTCCTTTCCGGGGCAAAAGCCACCGTTTTAAACCTTACCAAGGATGAAATCGACCTGATTTTCAAAATGCACGTCCATCACCTTGAAGAGGTAGCCGACGAAGAGGAAAAATTTAAAAACGTCAAAGAGATCCCCTTTTTTTCTAATCTTTTTCAGGCTCCTCCCATGGATGCAAACGTCGCCACCTCATTTGGCGCTCCTATCTCCTTCCACCTTGATGCAAATGACCCAAGCTCCCTTTTTCAAGGGCACAATCCCCAATTTTCCCAATCTCCTCCCCTTCCTAAAGAAATCCTCGACAAAATCACCCTTATAGCCAAAGCAATCGGGGGAGATATGATTAAAGAGGTGGAACCTGTAGAGCTTTGCAACTGCTTTTTTTGCCAAATAGCTCGTGCTCTAAAAAATGAACGGACTGAACATAAAAAACCATATGTCCCAAAAAACCTCCCCAAAGATTTGCTCAGGGGGGGCATAGATCCGGAATGGATGGTTGAAGAGGTAGGGCCAAATATGTTTCGAGTAGTGAGTCGTGAAGAGCCTGATGTGACCTATCAGGTCTACCTTGGAGAACCGATTGGCTGCTCCTGCGGCTCGAATCGTTGTCAACACATCATAGCTGCATTAAAAAGCTAATAGATTTATTAGCATGCTCTTTTACAACACTCTTTCTTCAAAAACAGATTGATTCAAATTTTCCCTTTCATTACAATTTTCATTACGAAAAAATTTTTTGTAGACCTTTAGACATTTCTAAGCGCATCAAAACAAAAGGCTCTTTGAAGCTATTTTGGAGAGAAAAAACAGCTATTTTTTAGTGTAATTAATTAAGAAACAACTTGGAGATAGGTTTTTCAGCAAAAAACGCTAGAGAGAAAAGCTGAAAAACTCATAGAATGTTGTTATTCAAGGAGTTTTAGGTATGCGAAGCGTTTTTTCCTGCTTGGGTTTACTCACCGTTTCTACCCTGCTGATCGCTGAGGACGCAAATCAAAAAAAGGGGGCCTCAAAAGATGTGGCCGTCACCTCAACTGTACAAAAATCTACCCCGATCAAACAGGCTAAACCCCAAGACCAGGCTGAAAAAGTTTCCCATTTTAAAGCATTTACTGGAAAAGTTGTCGGAAACAGTGTGCGTCTTCGTCTTTCATCCGAACTAGACAGCCCTATCATCAAAGAACTCACGAAAGGGGATCTTCTGGTGGTCACGGGAGAAAAAAATGAGTTTTATGCTGTTGAGCCACTCCAAGACATGCACGCCTACATTTTTAGAAGCTTAGTGCTTGATGGTGTCATCGAGGGAAATCGTGTCAACGTGCGTCTATTACCCGATTTGGAGTCCCCTATTGTTGGACACCTGAGTGCGGGTGACAAAGTTGAAGGGAAGATTTGTGAAAAGCAACCTAAATGGCTAGAAATCTCAGTACCCAACAAAACACGTTTTTACGTTGCTAAGGAGTATGTAGATTATGCTGGTGGTCCAGAGCTCAAGGCAATTCGAGACCGCAAAAAAATCGAACTCGCTAAGCACATGGAAAAAACAGAAAGTTTTACCCAATTAGAAATGTGTAAACCATTCAATGAGATTGAGTTCGAGAAAGTAGCTCACAATTACCAACTTGTATCTTCTGAGTATAAAGATTTTCCTGAGTCGATTGAAAAGGCAAAAACGAAGCTTGGTGAAATGCAAGATCTTTATTTGCAAAAGAAACTTGCCTACCTTGAATCCAAAGCGAATCAGATTTCCAAAGAGATAGCGCGAAAAGAGCAAAAAGGGGCTGAAGAGACTCCTGTTATGAAACAGCGCCCCCGTCAAGAGGGAATACCAGCCGTTTCAGCCAATGAGATTGCCCAACAACAGCAAAACCAAACAAAGGCAGCTCTCCCCCCTATAGCTAATCCAAGCTGGGAGCCTATCGAAGAGAACCTTTATCTCTCCTGGGCCATGAGCCATCGTAACAAGTCTATTGAAGACTTTTACCAAGACCAAAAACTCCGTTCTTTCAAGATCTCCGGAGTGTTAGAATCGTACGTGGATCCCGTAAGGAATAAACCGGGCGATTTTATCATTCGTGATAGAGACTGCCCTGTTGGTTATGCATATTCAACACTGGTGGATCTAAAACCCCACATTGGAAAACCGGTGACCTTTCATGTAGCCTCTAGAACGAATAATCACTTTGCATTTCCCGCTTATTTTGTCCTTAGTGTAGAATAAGACTCTTCACAAAAGACAACTTATGAAAAGTCGGTTCGTGGTAACCGACTTTTTTTTTGATGCTAAACTCCCGATAACTATGACTCTTCAAGATCTGCGCGATGAGCTGTTTGCCATCGACCTCGAAATCCAAACGCTGCACCTAAAAAAACAGTCTCTAATATATCAGATAGCAGAAGCTAAAAAAGGGGTGACTCCCCTGTTTTCTCCCGATGTAGAGAAAGAGAAGGAAAAAAAACTTCTTTTTTGTTTAAAAAAAGAGATCAAAAAAGCCTTTATAGGCTCTTGTGCTTTGCAGCTACAGAAGACGGCTCCTAATCCAAATTTTGGAGTAGATTCTACTGCGAAAGATTTAGAGTGGCTAAAAAAATACGCCCCCGGTAGGGGATCGCACACCAGATTTCTTTTCACTCTTTACCCTAAAGAGACCCAGGAGTTTGTACCCGTTGTAGTTTTAAAAAAACTTGAAAAGCACCTGATAGGTTCATGCATAGCGTGTGTTGTTTCCACAAATAAAACCTTTTTTAGAAAAAAAATCTCCCTTTATGGAAATAACCCCAGTGACCTTGCGATTGTCGCCTGCTTCCTAGAAAACCTAGCAGCTTCTGTCAAAACCGAGAGATATTTTTAAAACAAGATAGATCCTATAGTAACTTACCGCTAAAATTTGAGGTGGAGTAGGGTCTAACTGCCTCTCCTTGCAAACCTTTAATATAAATCTCTAAAGCCTGGGAAAAAGGGTAGGGTTTTGTTAAAAAATCGAGCTGAAAACTGCTTGCTCCCCCCTCCTTAAGCTGATTGAGGTGGGATAAAAGAGAAAATGGGGTCTTGGAAAGAACAACTGATTTACAGAGCTCATGGTACACATCGTAGCGCTCCTGATCCTCCCCTTCAATCTCTAATGTTCTATACCCACACACTTTTGAAGTAGGACACCCGTTGTGTAAAGCGGTAAGAGAGCAACTCTCTGCAATAAATAAAGGGACGTCTTTATATACTATTACCTTCAAAAAATCCCCTAAGTCTGAGCCTAGAAGTGTAAATATGTTTTCTTGATCATCCTCAATAGAGATTGACCCTTTCGAAAAACCCATCGATTGCAATTGACAGACAGCCTCCCTATTCAAAGCATACACAGCAAAGTCCGCGGTGATATCTAGGGGAATCTCTTTTGCCAGTTTTTTCAAAAAGCTGAGGGCTCCTATATTTGGGCATTCAAAATGCCTGATTCCACAATCTAAAGCATATTGGATCATCGAACGAATATAGGGCTCATCCCATGAGCGCAAAATGAGCGGCAAAGCAATTCTAAGAAGCACATTTTGCTCTTTTGACTTTGTATAGAGCTTTTGTAAAATATCTGGGCCGTTTTGGGATAAAAAAGCTTTTTTTGGTTCAAAGATACATTCATCTGGTCGTAATGCACTCTCTAAATCCAAAAAGGGAAAAAGAGACTCCCTATCTATTTTTACAATCCATCTCGGTTTTTGCTTTTCCCGCTTTTTACCTAGGTTTTTTTCCCCTAAATCTAGAGGTTGCATTTCTTTGAGTTGCAATGAGGGTTGGATGCTTTGTATCGCCTCTACCAGATCCCGCTTCCACTCTTTCAAAATAGCTTTTGATAAAAATACGTAACCTGGCACCTCAATTTTGGTAATCTCAAGCGCTGTTTCAATCGTACCTAAAAGAGAAAAGGTTTGTGATAAAGAGTCTTGAAACCCACTTTCAGATGGGCTTTGTAGAAAATCAGACACTTTTTCCATTTTTAAAAACTCTTTATGGTTTTGAAAAAGGGTCCAAACTAGAGTCTTTTTCTCTTCTACGTAGACAATTTCTAATTGTAGCTGTTTTTTTGCCAAACTTTTTTTCAGCGGCTGGGCTAAAAGCTGGTCTACAGCCCTTTTTAGTCTATTCGAACGGACCTTGTAGATTCTATCCCCCTTAGAGGGAAGGTGTAGTCCTATAGGGAGATAAAGGGATAGACGAGCTCTACCCGGGTGTGAAAAAAGGCGCTGACTACCCTGATAAATCTCTTTCAAAGAAAAGGAGACCTCCTGATTTTCATAGCGGCTTTTCAACGCTTGTAAATCGGTTTTTACCTTCTCTCCATGTTGAGGTTTTGAGTGAAATAAAGGGGCTTGCCCCACAATCTTGATTCCATCGTGGGCCTCTATTTCGCTGTTAGCAAAAAATGTGATTTTTCTCCCTTCAACATCAAGGACCTGACCGATTTCCACCCCCTGGTGAGTGGGATTATTTAAATCGATCACATTTTCCTGATAGCGATTTTTAAAAAACAGAGTGGTTGGACTCCTGGAGTAGCTAAACTCTTTTTCCTCCTCAAAAACCTCTAAAAGTTTAAGGGTGGAGGCACCCATCGTTTTTTTTGGATTCGCCCTGGGGGCATATGTATCCAAGGCTTGTCGATATCTTTTCACCGTTGTGGCTACATATTGAGCGTCTTTTTTTCGCCCCTCAATTTTAAGGCTATCTATACCAGCATCAACAAATTGCTCAACCATTTCCAAAGTATCGAGGTCTTTCATACTAAAAAGGAACCCGTGCCCTGGCTCAGAAAGGATTTTATAGGGTTTTCGGCATGTGTAGGCACACTCTCCCCTGTTTCCGCTTCTTCCCCCTTCCGTGCCCGAAAAAAAACACAGCCCGCTATAGCTATAACACAGGCTTCCATGGCAAAAAGTCTCGAGTTCCACCTCATCGCTAGTGTAAACAGAACGAATTTTTTTTATCTCCTGGAGCGTCATCTCCCGCGCTAAAACAACACGCTTGAACCCTAGCTCTTTCGCTATGTCTACCCCGTGAATATTGTGGATGGCCATCTGAGTGCTAGCATGCATTCTAAGTCCGGGAAAATGTTGTCGAATCACTCGGGCTACGCCAAGATCTTGCACAATCACTCCCCCCACACCTAAAGTCTCAAGCTGGGCCAAAATGGGCACTAAGCTTGCAAACTCTTTTTGCTGAATTACAACATTCAGTGTTACAAGGATTTTACAATCATATTCTTTAGCAAGGGGTATGAGATCACTAAGATCCTCAAGGGAAAAATTGTCGGCCCGTTTACGTGCGTTGAACTGCTTAAGACCTAAAAAAATCTCATCCGCTCCCGCTAAAAGGGCAGCTTTGAATGCCTCCTTGGAGCCAGCGGGCGCTAAAAGTTTTGGGCATTTGAGTTGAGGAAATGAAGCTTGCATCCTTCGACCTGTAAAAAAAGAGGGGGCAATTTTCGCAAAAAAAACCTCTTTGGTCAATAAAATAACCAGCGACCGGTTTTTATCTCTCTTCTGTTGGCAGCTCTTTGGCTGAAAGCTCTAAATCTTCTAAAAGCTGAATATGTAGATCCTGATTTGCGGCGCCCAAATCTTCAAATTTACGCGCTGTCACCAAAACCCTTTTTTCCATGGATCCGATAAACTTGTTATGGGCTTCAACCGTTTGATTAAGAGCTTTCGACATCGATTGGATGTGCCCTGTTGCATCTAAAAGCCTTTTGTGGAGCTCTTGCCCCAACTCTCTTACCCGCTCCAGATTCTCTCTTAAACGGTCCTCTTTCCAAGAAAGGGCAACCGTTTTCAAAAGAGCGATCAAAGAGGTTGGAGTCACTATTAAAACATCCTGACGAATCCCGTATTCCAATAATGCGGGGTCAACCTTTAGGGCATCCGAAAATAGCCCTTCCGTAGGTAAATAGAGCAAAACAAATTCAAAACCATCACGTAATTTAGCATATTTTTTCCTCTTTAAATCATCAATATGCTCCTTGATACGCCGAACATGCGCCGCCATTTTCTCCTGGTAAATCTGAGGATCGCTACTTTCAAGAGCCTCCAAATAAGACTCCATAGGGGTTTTGACATCGATCACTACATGTTTATTTTTAGGTAGTCGCACAACCACATCCGGTCTGAGAGCCCCTTTCCCTTCCCCGATAACCTCCTGTTCTTTAAAATCGACATAAGGGAGCATACCCGATGCCTCCATAATTCTTTTAAGTTGCACTTCGCCCCAAAAACCCCTGACATCGGGTTTTTTCAATGCATTGAGTACCGCTTGTGTCTCTCTTAATAAAACAGTATCGTTTGAATGGAGCCTCTTGAGCTCTTCCGCGAGCTTTGTCGATTCTATTGTTCTATATCTCTCCATTAATTGAAGCTGGGCATCTAAATCCTTTAGCCGCTCTTCAAGAGGTTTAATCTCCTCTTCTTTCCCCTTTTTCAAGGAGAAAATCAAAAAAATTATTAAACTTAATAAAATAAAAATTAAAGGATTAAAAAAAATCGACAAATATTCCATAAATTGCAAATATCCAAATGTATGCTTATTACTGATAAAACGAGTTTAGCTGAGCTCCTTTTTAAACGGGAATTTTTTCAGGAAAACCCCCAAAAAATCACCAGAATTTTTTACGAGAATATCCCCTCTGTTTGTAAAAAAGATCTAGATAATCTTGCCCCAAGAGTCGAAAACTTGCTTACAAGTTTTGATGATATTGGTGAAAAAATGGAGCTTTTACAATGCCTATTGTTCAAGTACCCTAAATTTCTGAAAATCTCCCTTTATCAATTGGAAAGACAAGGGCAGCTAAAGGAGATTTTAGAGGTCATTTGCTCGAGACAAAAAAGGGATTTGCTAGACACCATTCTGCGCAACTGCGATATGGAGACAGTAGAGCTTTTACTTACTCAAGATCGTTTTTACGTTCTTTATAGAATCCTTCTACGCAATGACCTCGTTCTTATCGACAAAATCCCCCCTCACCTATTTTTTAAAGTCTTAGTAGAGGCATCAGCAAGGGACAGGGAACTCCTGCTAAGTCATCTTACAAAGGAAAGGCTGCTGAGCTGGAGAAATCTCTATTGCCCCAAAGTAATCCAGGATACTCTTTGGACTTTTACAGAAATACTTAAGCGGGATGAAACGCCCGTTCCGGGGATTCAAACTGTGTTCTTAAACTACAAGGAACAATTTTCTATCGCTTGCCTTGAGAGTTTGCAAAAGTTAGACCCGACTCAGATAGACCAGTTGGAAAAATATTATGTAGCACCTTATCATCGTGAACTATTGGAAGTTACCCACTTTTTTAAACAAAAACCCCTCTTAACTAGCGAGTTTGCATCATTCTCTAAAAGACTCTCTGCGGAGCTTATAGCTCTCATTTTCAAAACAGATGTATTTGTCAAATGGTTGCACAAAAAAGGGGATTTTGTAAGGACTCTTTTTTTAAAACTGGAACAAGATCCGCAATTTTTAGAATTGATTCACTCGTCAACTCCTCACGGTAGTAGTCTATTTTTACACTTAGTTCTATACCATCACGACTGGATGAAGAGCATCTTATCGTCAATTGATTATTTTTTGGTTTTTCTGAACGAGAATTCCCTCCTCCTAAGTCAAAATGTCCCTTTTGAACATTTTCAGGGCAGGTGTGAACCGCACCTTTTAGAAAATCCGCATGTAATCACACACCTTTGCAAAAATTCCACCAAAATAGGTTTGGATAACCCTGTGATGCTAAATGCCCTACAGCAACAGACTTTTTGTCTTGACGAGGGGATACTGGAACTCTTGGAGCCAGAAAAAATAAGGAAATTTTTCCTAATTCTGCTCCCGAATGCAAAAGAGGTCACTGAGATAACAGCCGAATTTATTATTGCAGATCGGACATCTATATTGATGAATTTCAGCGAGTATCTCACCATTTTTTTTCTAAAAAACTACTTCCCCGCCAAAGAAAACCCTAATGTAAAGAATGTTGTAAAAGCTTTCCTCTCAAGAGTTCCTCTGAAATTTTATCTGGCCGCCTTTGCTCGCCCCTGTTTAAGGAATTATCTAGTAGAACTTTTCCTTTTTTTGGAGCCGAAAGTCCAAAAAATGCTCACTCCGTTACTTAAAGATTTTGAGCTATTTGAGCTTTGTGAAAAAGGAAATCTCGGGCTAATAAATCAAATTCTAGACTATGTCCACCCAGATCAAAAGGATGTATTCGAAGAGTATGCTCCCCTATTTTTTAGAACGTTGGAAACTATCGAAAATCGACAAACATTGGAAAATTTAGATGTAGAAGAGGAGATCCTACACAAGCTTTTAGCAATTACAAAAGCATCCACTAATAGTAGAAAGATACCTTTATATATAGAAAAGATTGTGGATTTTAGACGAAACATCACCTCTTCGCTGGAGGAATGCCCCATCACAAGGGAAATCCCCAGGGATCCCGCTATTATTTTTACTATAGATGGATATGAGAAACAGGTCTATGAAAGGGAAGCTCTTGTCCGATGGGTGATAGAACATAAATCCTCTCCATCTACACGAAGAGGTATAAGCTTAGACGACATAAAAACCTATGATTTTAGAAAAAAAGCGGAATATGAGAATAAAATACCCTCCTCTAACTCACTAGGTTTTGCCCCCTATTATGATTTTCCGAGACTTTTTACCTCGGTATTTATCAATCTCTTCCAATCAATCCACAAATAAAGCGGTATGTACTCTCTTTTAGGTGTTCACGATCTCACTAAATTATTCATCCATGAAGTGGTTCAAAAAGGGGATCTGCTTGTCGATGCCACTGTGGGAAATGGGCATGATACCCTTTTCCTATTTAAGCTAGCTCAAGATCTTGATTGCCGTTTGATTGGGTTTGATATCCAAGAGGAGGCGCTTAAAATTGCGCAAACAAAAATAGGATCAAGTGGTTTCGTAGAATGGATATTAGACAGCCACGAAAAATTTGATGAGTATCCCCAAATTCGGGATGTGGGTCTTTTTATCTATAACCTTGGTTATCTTCCCACAAAAAGTAAACACATCACAACGATGGCAGAATCTACTCTGAATAGCGTTGAAAAAGCGCTAAACCGCGTGAGAGTAGGCGGTGGTCTAGCAATCACATGTTACAGTGGCCACCCTGAAGGGAAGAGGGAGATTTTAGCCCTTGAGGAATTTACGAAAAGATTAGATCCTCGGGCTTTTTCTGTAAGTTGGACTTGCTGGGTAAATCGTCAAGAATGCCCCAGGGTGCTTTTAATAAAGAAGATGAAGAATCTCTAATTCAGAAGATCATATCAAAAAACGAAGGGATGCTATAGTGGAATATCCCTTTAAAGTAACCCATCTCATCAATGTCTTGATCATCGTACCATCTTCCGCTCTCGAGAAGGTGATAAAGCTGCCAGCGAGCCTGGCGTTTTGACAAGGGTTTAAGGTACTGTTTAGCTGCGATATATTCTACAGGGAAAACCTCATAATTTTGCAGATGATTCAAAGTTTCTAGATTTGTTCTAAAATCATCGAAAATGTAAACTTTTTTTACCTGCAAATCCAACCTCTTGATCAGCGCATCAATTAAGATGTCCTTTGAGATTCCCTTACCAAATAAAAGGCCCTCCTCAAAACTGGGAGAGCTTCCATTCGCTTGCTGAATTTCATTTAAATCTATTTTCAGGTCCTGAAAACTTCCGTGGTTAAAATCAATGCCATTCTTCCATAAAATCTCTTTTCGCCACTGTTCTACCTGGGGAATAATGCCATAACGACCTTTGCGGCAACGGGTAATTCCCATTACATTCACCCCCTGTTTTTGCATCTCTTCAATAAGAGAGACAATCCCCTTTTCTACAAGAGTCCGGTTGGGATAAAGATATGTAAGGCTCATTCGGTATTCTAGTAATTTCTTTTGGTTATCATTTTTCGCGCGAGAAAGAAACTCTGATTCGATAGCACGAAATGTATCTTTGTGAGGGGTTTTAAGGGCTTGATCTACTGCTGTGATTAAAACCTCATCAATATCAAAAACAACAAGTGCATCAGAACCTAAGTTTAGTAGTTCGGCTTCTATGTCCTTAAACGAATCTACAGTACGAATCTCGCCGATCAGTACACACGAAAAAAATAGCAAAAAAAAGTTACGGATAATCATGAAATAGATCTCTTTCTTTTTTTAAAAAATACAGAAGTTAAGAAATCGACGCAAAACATTTTTTCTTTACGATTCGATCAAATTATCATTAGGATAAATTGCAGGTTTTTACGATAGTATCAGCAACAAAAGATCCACTCACTCGCTTCTATTAACGCACATCTTCTCCCTCAGAACCGCCCCTTGTCCACTATTTACGCCAATCCTTTGCATCTTTTGAGCCTCTATTAGCGATTACCATCTGCATCTGATTTTACAGTCAAATATTTAAAATAAGTAGCATTGAACCATTTGCTGAAGAGCCCTAGGGAGTGACCGGGTGGCGTGATCGAGTGGGTGTTTTTCATAACAGCTAGTGTAAAAGCGGGGCCCCACACACAATCATTAATTGTATCTAAGCACCGCGGATGCCGTTATCTTTCTTGTTTCGCTGTAAACAAATGGAGTCGTATTGATAACTGCGCCCTGGGGAGTGACCGGGTGGCGAGATAGAGTGGGGGTTTTTTGCGAAGGCTAGTGTAAAAGGGGGGCCCCACACACAATCATTAATTGTATCTAA
>Ga0169931_10003129_pt1 | contig 26487 bp, 33 predicted proteins | sample Kivu_15m_20L_FD_129675 | JGI IMG/M metagenome (GOLD analysis project Ga0169931, IMG submission 129675) | Freshwater microbial communities from Lake Kivu, Western Province, Rwanda to study Microbial Dark Matter (Phase II) - Kivu_15m_20L... | ecosystem: Environmental > Aquatic > Freshwater > Lake...
CCCACGCATCTCAAAGAAAGAACGCAATCTGATCAAAGGGGCCATCCGTAGGGTGTTCAGCAGATCAGAATTAAGGAGGGCAGTAATCGACGCAAGTAAAATGAAATATGAAGACCACACTAGACCACGGGTAAAGAATTGGTGCCTGTGTTGTGTGTGTGAAAAACCAACGCCGAAAAGCTACATGCAGGTTGACCATATCGACCCCATCGTTCCAACAGACTCTGCTCTTGAAGCAATGAGCTGGGACACGGTGATCGACCGCACTTGGTGCGAAGAGCACAACCTGCAAGCTATCTGCACTGAATGCCATGAAGAAAAAACAAAACAAGAACGCAAACAGCGGGTACAAGCCCGAAAGGAGAAAAAGCAATGAACGGGTCAGCAGTAAAAGATGTGAGAAAGCAAATCAGAAATGTGATCAAGGAACAGCTTCCAGAGCTGATGCGGACAGAGATGATGAAAGGAATTGTGGAAGAATTACGGCAGGATATGGCGACAAGGTTGACGATGATCGAGACCATGGTGAAGACGAGCCTTGAAAAAATGGATTCAAAATCTGCACAGGTGCAAACCTACCTCATCAACCAGATCCACGATGTCCTCTACAAAAACGCCCCTAGCATCGACATCCCGGAAGCCAAAAAAGAAGAGACCAACCAACTAGACCTGCCGTTGTAACGGCTGGAGGAGAGACCATGAAAGAGCCAAAAGTGTTGTTGTTTGACATCGAGACCGCCCCCATGCTTGCCCATGTTTGGGGCATCTGGGATCAAAATGTAGCCTTGAACCAAATTCACACTGACTGGCACTTGCTGTCATGGTCTGCAAAGTGGCTCGGTGACCCAGCATCCAAGATCATGTACATGGATCAGCGGTCGGCAAAGAACATCGAGGACGATTCCAAGATTCTGAAAGGGATTTGGGATCTCCTCGATGAAGCCGATATTCTCATTACGCAAAACGGGAAAAAGTTCGATCAAAAGAAGCTGAATGCCCGGTTCATTCTAACAGGCATGAAGCCTCCATCGCCGTCAAAACACATCGACACTTTTCAAATTGCAAAAAAGCATTTTGCATTCACTTCTAACAAGCTCGAGTACCTCAGCGAACATCTTTGCGATAAGTACAAGAAAATCACGCACCAACGCAAGTTCGGAGGCTTCCAGCTTTGGAAAGAGTGCATCGCGGGTAACATCGAAGCTTGGAACGAAATGGAAAAGTACAACAAGTATGATGTTTTGTCGCTCGAGGAACTGTATACAAAACTTCAGCCATGGGATAACTCGGTGAGCTTTGACCTTTACCGCGACAGTACGATCCCGACCTGTAATTGCGGTAGCAAAAGGCTCCAACGCCGAGGGTACAATTTTTCGACCAAAGGCAAATATCAGCGGTGGCAATGTCGCGACTGCGGAAAGTGGATGTCCTCTGGACGCAACCTTATTTCCAAAGACCGCAAAGACTCTTTGTTAAAATAATTTAACAAGGATGCCATGACCGAGTGGGGGACCGGGAATGGAAAAACTGAAGTTTGAGATTCTTGGCAAAAAGTGGAGTCTCAAAGTCCTCACACCAAAAAAGTATGTAAAAAAGCATGGTTACGATAGCGTGGCTATAACCCTTGGATGGAAGAGACAGATCTTTATCCACGGGAAGGGAATCGACAAAGAAACCCTAGTCCACGAACTCGTCCATGCTTTTTTGCATGAATTGTGTCTGAAATCGACCAACGACATTTCCACCGACGACCTTGAAGAGATTTTTGCAGAACTCATGGCAAAGTATGGCATGGAGCTTTTAAATTTAGCCGACAGTCTACTTGTAATGATTGAAGAAATTCAAAAAGAACTCTCCATCAAAAAAACTATTTGACAAATCCCCACCTTCTAGGGTATAATTACCGTAAGCAATAATGCTTAACAAAGGAGAAAATGCATGGCATTTGAAAGTATGAAAAGCAAAATCCGTTCAGCCCCAACATTCCGGCTTGGTGGACTCGACAAAACCACAGGGAAGACCCACCCGAACGAAATCTCGGGATACTATTTGGGGCCAAAGACGGTCACCATTGACGGCAAAGACAGCACTGTCTACACCTTCCAAACGGAAGATGGAGACAAGGCTATCTGGGGCGGTCACTTCGACCTCGACCAGCAGATGGCAAAAGCACCTCTCGGGTTTTTGACCCGTGTGGTGTACAACGGCAAAATCAAGACCAAGCGTGGCAACACCATGTGCGACTACGATGTGTCCGTTGATCGCGACCACATGATCAACCTCGAAGGGACCACTTCGACGATTCAATCTGAGGAAGTGGACGAGTCCTACGACGACGAAGAAGTCAACGCGGAGTTTGACGCTCCGATTACTCGCCGCCCAACGGCACCGGTGACTGCTGCCACCGTACCTGATGCAGCTCGGCAGGCTAAGGTCAAAGCCTTGCTCGCCAAGTCCAAAACGGCCTGATGTCCCAATAGTCGAAATCGGGACAAAAATTGTCCCAATACTATGCCACCCCTAGCTCTACGGGGGTGGCATTTTTATCTGAAGGAGGCTACTAATGATTTATCGTTGCATTGCCCCTAACTGGGCAAACTTAACACCAAAAGTAATCGAAGGAGAATTCACCAATGAACAGATCGAAACTCACAACACAAACGGCTATAACATTTATTATCTTCCTAATTTTCCTGCTAATTATGACATCTCCCGCCCTGTAGACGGTACGGACATCGACACATTCGAGTGGGTTTTCGTAGACTTCGACCTCAAGTCGAAAACTTATGCAAGCAAGGAAGACTTCGTCACAACCGTAAAGTGCTATCCGTTACTCCCCACAAAAATTATCGACTCTGGTAACGGTATTCATGTGTACTGGCGCGTAACAGACCTCGATGTAATGTCGTACCTGAAGCTTCAGCGTAGACTTATGCGCCTCTTCAATACTGACGAAGCTGTCACCAAGATCTTTCAACTCATGCGTCTCCCCGGGACGGTGAACACAAAGGATCCTGATGACCTGAAGCTTTGCACACTGATTGAAGAGAACAGCCATCAGTATACGAGTGAAGAGCTAGACCAATGCCTGCCGATCCTTTCTCCAGAAGATGAACGCTTCTGCGTGGAGCACTACAACCGCACTTACAACATCGCACAAACAGCGTTGAAAGTAGACGACAAGCTTCCAGTAAAGTTTGGAAAACTTTTGACTACGAGCAGGGAAGCAAAAGAAATTTGGTCTGGTAACACCGATGATCGAAGCAAGTCTGACTATCGCCTCGGCCACCTCATGTGGGGGCACAGCTTCACCAAGGAGGAGGCCATGTCAGTGTTAGTGAACAGCTCGAAAGCGATCTCCCGGGCACCTCACCACCGGTATGCCTACGCAGCCAATATCGTGGACAAAATCTGGACCTACGAGCTGACCGAGGACAAAGACACTTTGAACCTGTCCATCACGGTGAAAAGCATTCTGTCCAAAGGCGAATCTACCGTAAAAGGCGAACGCTTTCCATGTTACCGTTGGCTCGACGACACCGCCCACGGCTTTCGTCTGGGTCAGATTATCGGCCTCGTGGCAGGCTCTGGCGTAGGCAAGACAGCTATCGGCCTGAACATGTTCCTTGGGTTTGTCGAGAACAATCCTGACTGCCACCATTTTGTTGTACCGCTCGAGCAACCCGGAAACGAAATCGCAGACCGCTGGAGAACCATGTGCGGTGACCGTGTACACCTACACGACAAGGTCCACATTCTCAGCAACTATGACGATGATGGCAACTTCAGGCACCTGTCCCTTGACGAGATTAAGGAGTACATCCTCAAGTTTCAACAGGTCACAGGCTACAAGGTCGGGTGCATCATGATCGACCACATCGGTGCCTTGAAGAAGAAGGGTGCAGATGGAGAGAACCAAGGGCTTCTGGACATCTGTCACTCGATGAAAGCCTTCGCGGTACAGACCAACTCCCTTCTGGTGATGCAGTCTCAGTCTTCCCGCGAGAAGGCAGGGATCGGCGACCTCGAGCTGAACAAAGATGCAGCTTACGGCACCATGTACTTTGAAGCTTATTGCGATTATCTCATTACCCTCTGGCAACCGCTCAAGCGATGCTACAAGAACGAAAAGTGCCCAACCGTGACGGCTTTCAAATTTTGTAAGATTCGTCACAAAAAGAAAGGCGCAGACAGGATTCAGGAAGATGTCCCGTATGTACTTTACTTTGACCCCGAAACCCAGCACCTGCGCCCGATGACGCAAGACGAAGAGAAGTCTTTTGACTTCTTTAATCGTCAAGCTACTCAGCTTCGTGGAGCAGACCGCAAAACTGACCTCGTAACCTACACAACAATCAAAACAAAGGAGACCGCATGAATAACTCAAATAAACTACTATCAGACATCGTAGCTTTCCGCACTTACGCGAAGCACCTGCCCCATTTTGAACGCAGGGAAACCCTCGAAGAAACCATCAACCGAAACATGCACATGCACTTGCAGAAGTTTCCAAAGCTCTCCCGCGACATCATCAAAGCCTTCCAGCTGATCCACGAGTACAAGGTGATGCCTTCCATGAGGGCAATGCAGTTTGGTGGAGAAGCTATCCTGAAGAACAACATCCGGTCCTACAACTGTTCGTTCACGCATGTTGATGATGTCCGCATCTTTGGAGAGATCCTGTTCCTTCTGTTGTCAGGCACTGGTGTAGGATTCTCTTGTCAAAAACGCCACACCAACAAACTCCCATCAGTACAGATGCCACGCGAAGAAGGAACTTTTGTGGTGCATGATTCTATCACTGGATGGGCACAGGCTTTGGACGCCCTGATGGATGCGTACTTCTATGCTCGGATGCGCCCAGTGTTCGACCTCTCTAACATTCGTCCAAAAGGCTCATACCTCGTTACGACCGGAGCAAAAGCCCCCGGCCCTGCACCCCTCAAGGTAATGCTCGAAGCAGTGGACGGAAAGATGAAAGCAGCTGTAGGTCGCAGGCTCAAGCCTATCGAAGTGCATGATCTGATTTGCATCATCGCAGATTGTGTCCTTGCAGGCGGGATCCGCAGAGCGGCTCTGATCTCCCTCTTTGACCGTACAGATGAAGAGATGCTGAAAGCCAAGCACGGTGCATGGTGGGAGAAACATCCTTACCGTGCTCGGGCCAACAACTCAGCAGTCCTGCCTCGAGGAGCTGTAAAAGAAGAGCAATTCAGGTACATCTTCGACATGTGCGTGAACTCCAATGCAGGAGAGCCGGGATTCTACTGGACCAACGATGAGAACCTCGGTGCCAACCCATGCGTCGAGATCGCCCTAAACTCGAACCAATTCTGCAACCTCACCACGATCAACCAGACAGGCATTGAAGACAAGAAAGACTGGCTGAACCGCGTCTACGCAGCTACCCTGCTCGGAACGCTTCAGGCAGCTTACACTGACTTCCCATACCTCCGTCCGATCTGGAAGCAGACAACAGAGTCAGAAGCCCTCCTCGGTGTGTCCTGCACCGGCATCGCGGACGCTCACGGGAAGGTGACCGCAGACTGGCTAAAAGTTGGTGCAGACTTTGCGAAAGAGACCAACGCGAAGTATGCAGAGAAGCTGGGGATCAACCCTGCGGCCCGTATCACCGCCATCAAGCCTGAAGGCACAGCGTCTTGCATTTTGGGGTCATCGTCTGGGATTCATGCACGACACGACAACCATTACCTCCGTCGTGTTCGCATGAATAAAGACGACGCTCTTGCACTGTACCTGAAAGCTACCATCCCAGAGCTGGTCGAAGATGACCTGTTTTCGGCTTCTGGTGTTGTGGTGACCATTCCACAAGAGTCACCAGAAGGAGCCATCGTTCGGAGCGCAGAGACGGCCAAAAGTCTTTTCGACCGCACGGTGTTCTACCATGACAACTGGATCAAGCCGGGGCACATCTCGGGCAAGAACACCCACAATGTCAGTGTGACGATCTCATACCGTCAGGAAGAAATCGAAGAGCTATACGGCCTGCTCTGGAACTACCGCGACAACTACACTGGGATCTCCCTGCTCCCTTACGACAACGGGTCTTACAAGCAAGCACCGTTCGAGTCGTGCGACAAGGAGACCTTCGAGAAGTACAACGCGATGGTGAAGTCTATTGACCTTACCCAAGTGTTTGAAGAGTACGATGGCACCAACAGAAGCCAACTAATTGCCTGCGCTGGCGGTGCTTGTGAGATCACTTGACAAACGGCTTCTAAAGGAGTAACATAGCCAAATGGAAAAACTTAACATAGTAAGCACTCTCGACCAACTGAACGACCTAGCACAATATCTTGCCGATAAGGATCTGGTAGCATTCGACACCGAAACTGACGGCATTGGAAAGGAAGCTCGGATCATCGGGTTTAGTGTTTGCTCGGAGATCGAGATTGCTTACTATGTTATTTTGTACAAGTGGGACGGCGAGAAGCTGGTGGCTCTCGAGACTGTTGACCGTGCAAAAGAGATCATCCTGATGTTGGCAGGCAAAAAGCTGATCATGCACAACGCAATCTTCGACTGCGCTATGGTCCGCAACAACTACAAAATCGATCTGATGCCAAGTGTCCACACTGACACCATGATCTTGGGCCATGTACTCGACGAGAACCGCGAGAACGGCTTGAAGGAAAGAGCCGTGGAGCTTTACGGCGAAGACTCCCGCGATGAACAAAAGGCAATGAAGGCAAGTATCGTAGCCAACAATGGGAAAGCTGACAAAGGCAATTACGAGCTGTACAAGGCTGATGCAGACCTCATCGCCCACTACGGTGCTAAGGACGCTATCCTGACTCTAAAACTCTTCTACAACGATGTGGAGAAGCTATACGAGGAAGGCCTCGACAAGTTCTTTTACGAAGAAGAATCCATGCCACTTCTTCGTGGTCCTACCTACGACCTGAACACTACTGGCCTGAAGGTGGACCCTACCCGCCTGAAGAACCTGAAAGCAGAGCTGGAAGGCGACATCGTGGAGGCCAAGACCTACATCCTCGAAGAGATCCAGAAGCATGTGAAAGACAAGTATCCCGGGACCAACAAGAAGAACCAATTCAACATTGGGTCCAACCAACAGCTTGCATGGCTCCTGTTCTGTCACCTCGGGCAAGAGTTTGGCACCCTCACCAAGGTAGGCAAAGAAGTCTGCAAATTCTTCAACATGCGCCTGCCGTACACGCGTGGTGCAAAGAACGAGTTTCTCGCGCAGTGCTTAACGCACAAGGGCGTGGTGTGGAAGCCCGGGTTCACTGATGCCAAAGGCAAAAAGACCAAAGACAAGCTGATCGAGGATCCATGGAAGTATCTCGAGTGCGGCGTAGAAGTGCTCAGCAAATACGCAGATAAGTACAAGTGGGTCGAAAAGCTTCTTGAGTACAAAAAGAACCTGAAGCTCCTGAACACCTATGTCGAAGGGATCGAGGAGCGCATGAATTACAACACCATCTACCCAAGCTTTCTACAGCACGGTACAACTTCTGGACGCTATAGCTCCCGCAATCCCAACTTCCAGAACCTGCCTCGAGAAGACAAGCGGGTAAAGTCTTGCATCGTAGCAAGGCCCGGTAAAGTCTTCGTAGGAGCCGACTACTCTCAGCTCGAGCCACGAGTGTTCGCGTCCCTCTCACAGGACGAGAAGCTCATGAACTGCTTCCGCTCGAGCGACGATTTTTATTCAACCATCGGTGTAGAGGTGTTCGACCGCTTTGAATGCTCCCTCCAGAAAGACGCTCCAGACTCGTTTGCCAAGCGGTACCCACAGGAACGCCATTGCTCCAAAACAATCGCTCTGGCAGCCACCTACGGAGCTACAGCGAACCGCCTAGCACGGTCCACTGGAAAGTCCGTAGAAGACACACAGGTCATTCTGGACGCGTACTTCGACAAGTTTCCAGCGGTGAAGTCTATGATGCTTGAATCCCACGAGCAGGCTAAATTGTTAGGAAAGGTTTACAGTCTGTTTGGCAGACCGCGTAGAATGCCAGAAGCCCAGCGTATCGGTAAGCTTTTTGGCAAGGTGGCACACGAAGAACTTCCCTACGAGTACCGTAACCTCCTCAATCTGTCCGTAAACCACCGTATTCAGTCCACAGCAGCTTCTATCATGAACAGGGCAGGGATAGCCCTAGTCCAGTCCCGTGAGGAACTGGGGCATTCTAGCGCGTTATGGAAGGAAGTGAAGATTGTGCTCCAAGTCCACGATGAGCTGATCCTCGAGGGGCCAAAGGAGCTGGAGCAAGAAATGATCGAGCTTTTGAAGCATTGCATGGAGTCCACGGTGAGCCTACCCGGTGTTGAACTGCAAGCAGAACCAAAATCTGCTAGTAATCTCGCAGACTTAAAATAATCGTAAAAAAGTAAAAAAAGATATTGCATCTCAAGCTGGATCTGGTAGAACCATATTCAAGGAAGCGGTCGGGCTGATCCGACCCACGAAAGGAACTAAAAATGATTACCGCAGAACAAAAACAAGCCAAGATTGAATCCCTCAGCAAATACACCCACGCCAACCGTGTCCTTTGGTCGGATGTGGAGCCATACGAGATCATCCGCGTTGTGTCTGACAAGTGCATCGAGATCCGCAGAATGAACGCCGTTCGGGACGAGTCAGTGGTGCTCGAGTTCTCAATCGGAGGCTTTGCAGCTCACTGCTCCAATCAAGACGAACAGAAATGGATTTACAGCTCTAATGTGGACGCGCCAGTAATCCGCATCCGCCCGAATAAAACCAAGGGGTACGGCATTCAGTGGAAAGATAAACACGGCACCCGGTACAGCCTTAACACCGAGCCTCACAAGTTCTACGACTACAATTTTTAGTCTCTATTTTTGCTATCGGCTGCGGTCGAAAGACCCGAAGAAGCATCAAGCACCCCCAATGCCGATCAGGGGGTGCTATTTTTTTGTTTAATTTCCAATGCTTAGTCTTTCTTAACAATTTTCTTGACAAATTGTAATTTTTACTTTATAATAATTACATGAAGCTGAAAAAACTAATTAAGAAAGTAATGTACGCATTCCCCTCCCCCCTGCCACAAGGCGGAACAGAGTTCGAGAATTGGGCACAGTCCATCATCGATGTCTATGAACCGCCAATGGACAAACGGTCTGTCCGCTTTGCACTCTGCGCTATGCTGATGCGTCTGGATCCAACCGACGCATACAAGTCAAAGCGATTCTTTGCTCTCTGCCTCCACAAAGGGGCGGCTGCACAAGTAGCTGCCTACAAGATGGAAGAAATCAAGAATGAGCAAAAGGAAGAAGACAAGCGTAAACAAGAAGAAGCAGTAGCAAAAGCGGAAGCTGAAGCACATGTCCAAGAAGTGGTATGACACTGCGAAGTTCAAAAAACTAAAAGAGCGTTGGTATAAGAAGCTCTCCGACTCTGGGTTCGAGGATGTCGAATACGACGAGAACCATCTCCGAGAATACGACTCCTCGATCACCCGGAGGTACGATGTTCACCGCATCGGACCTAAAGCAGAGTATTACCGCCTCGCTGGGCAATTTTTCTTCGAACACAAGTTCGAGAGTGCCCGGGAGAAATCAATCTGGGAACTACACAGTGAAGGTCTCAGCGTGACGGCAATAGCCCAGAAGCTGAAGAATAAAGGGTTCAAAGCAGTAACCAAGACCCCGGTGCATGTAACCGTCCAGAAGCTAGCGAAGGAGATGCTCAAAAAGTATGGAAGCGACAACAGTAACTAAAAAAGAACTGATCTATGTTCGCCCGTACATGGAGGACGACAAGAACTTCGTGTTGGCAACATGGCTGAGAGGACTATACTACGGTGACACATTCTACTCGAACATTCCCAAAGCAATCTTCATGGAGAACTACCACGCGGTACTGGAGGCATTCCTTCAGCGGAATTACGAGGCTATACAGATCGCGTGTCTCAAAGAGGATCCAGATGTTATTCTCGGCTATTCGGTCGTTCGTCAACTCAAAATAGGAGAAGCCGACATAAGTGTCCTTGACTGGATCTTTGTAAAGACAGCATGGCGGGGAATCGGGATAGCCAAGATGCTACTCCCCAAGAGATTGAATGCCTGCACCCACCTCACGAAGCTGGGATCATCGCTCATCAAAACACACAATCTCGACATTATTTTTAACCCGTTTCTACTAGGGTAGAAACATAACTAGGAGCAATATGGAAGAAGTGAAAGAAAGAACAATCGAAGAAATTCAAAAGGAGTATTCACTGGTGTGTGCCGAAGCAGGCCAAGCACAGTATCAGCTGTTCATCCTCCAACAGGATCTGGAAGTACGGAACGAGCGTCTTCGTAAGCTGAACCTCGAAGCAGCTGCCGTAAGTGCAAAAAACAAGAAGGAGCAATCAAATGCCTAAACCCGTAATCTACGCAGAACTGACTGGAGGTTTTTTTATCCCCGGTACGAAGAATGGTAATTTCACTAAGACTCTTCCAAATCCAAACAAGACTCTTAAAAATTTTACCATGACATTGCAAGACAACGGAAATCTCTACATTGAATGGGAAGATGAAGGATTCACACGCAGTTACACCGTCAGTGCTGGCTATGTAGCTGGATGCGTACATCCACCCGTTCCCGTAGCAGTCGCCGGAAAGAAAAGTGCGTAAAATCATAGTCCCGCCAAAGAGCAGTGTCAGTACCACTCCCCCCGCTGACACTGCTTCTCCTTCTACTCCCGCCTCGGAAGACGACAACGACATCGCGACAATGCTCACGAAGTCTATCGAGATTCTGAGGCGGGAGATCAGACACCTGATGTACGAGTCCGCACAGACTAAACTGAGCAAAGGATCCTCGACCGATCTGGTGAATTACATCAAGCTCCTCAGCGACCTCCACGACAAAGAAAAAGAAATCGTCCATAGCTTTACGGACGAAGAACTGAAGAAACTCCTGCATGAAGCCAAGTCTCAAAGCGGTAGCGAAAGAACTCCAGAGTAGGGCGAACACAGTCGTTGAGGCCAAGGAGATCATCCTTCTCCCCAACTTCAGGCCTCAAAACGACTTCATCCACGACCCCAACCGCTTTCTCGTGGCCCAGTGCTCCCGCCGTAGCGGTAAGACTACGGGCCTCGGAATACGCTTTGCCAAAACCATGGATCGTCACCCAAAGTCTCAAAGCGTCTACCTTGCCCTGACTAGGGACTCAGCTTTCGAGATCATGTGGCCAGTGATGCAAGAGTTGAACGACACATACGGACTTGGGTACACCTTCACAGAGTCCAAGCTCACCATCCAACACCCTAACGGTGCAAAGCTAAAGCTGATGGGTGCAGACATGAAGAACTTCATCAAACGCTTGAAGGGTCGTAAGTACCCAGCCATCGCAATCGACGAGGGCCAAGACTTCGGCACCCACCTCCAGTCGCTCATTGACGATGTCCTGACACCATCCATCTCCGACTACGAGGATGGATGGCTGGCTATTACAGGCACCCCCGGGCCAGTGCCCAAGGGCTACTTCTTCGACATCACCCAGAACCGCAAATACGGCTACAGCTTTCACGGATGGACCATCCTCGACAACCCGCACATGCCTGATCCTGAAACATTCATCGCAGAGCTGATGAAGAAGCGTGAATGGTCTCACGACAATCCTACCCTGCTGAGGGAGTGGCGAAACAAGTGGGTACTCGATGTACATTCGCTCTGGATCCAGTACAAGGAAGACATCAACCACTTCACGACCCTTCCGCCAGTGGACCCCGGCAAGTGGCACTATCTACTCGGGATCGACTTGGGGTTCAAAGACGCCGATGCCCTAGCGGTGTTGGGATGGAACGAAGCAGAGCCTATCACTTACCTGCTGGAAGAAGTCGTCATGGCAAAGCAGGGCATCACCGAGCTAGTGCAAGAGATCGAGAAGCTTGAACGCAAATACAAGTTTGACAAGATGGTAGTGGATGAAGGCGGTCTCGGTAAGAAGATCGCGGAAGAGATCCGCAGGCAGAAGCACATCCCAGTGCAACCAGCCGACAAAGCCCTAAAGCAACAGAATGTAGAGTTCCTGAACGATGCTCTGCGGACAGGACGCTTCAAGGCTAAAGGAGCTTCCCGATTCGCTCAAGACTCCTATCTGGTCCAGATCGACTGGGATAAGTCCACACCTGACCGAATCGTGGTGAAGAAGCAACCCCACTCAGACATCATCGACGCGGTGCTGTATGCCTTCAAAGAGTCCCCAGCCTTCACCTACCGGGAACCAGCCCAGAAGCCTAAGTATGGCACCAAGGAATGGGCAGACGCGGAAGTAGACGACATGTGGGGGAAAGCCCTCGACCACTTCGAGAACCAAGCGAAATCAATCGAAAACGATCAAAACTGGTCACTTTTTGAAGATTTTTAGGAAGAACCTACACATGGTAGGAGACACAAATGCCAAAACTTATCGACGCAATCATGATGAAACGCAAGGGCGAGATGCCTGAAGAAGAGATGCCTATGAGCGAAGACCTCATGGAAGAAGGAGCCGAAGAGGACATGGGGCTGGAACAGTGCGCCATGGAACTCATTGACGCCGTTAAAGGTGGGGATGTCCAAGGCGTTATTGGATCCCTTCGTGCAGCCTTTCAAATCCTCGACTCTGAGCCACACGAAGAAGGTGAGCACCTCGGTGAAGAGGAAGAAGAGATGCCTGAAGAGGAAATCGAGTAATGCCTCTGATCAAAGGCAAATCTAAGAAATCTTTTGAAAAAAATATCAAAACAGAAATAGAAAGCGGTAAACCCTTGAAACAATCTCTCGCAATCGCATACGATGTTCAGCGTAAGGCTAAGAAGAAAGCCAAAAAAGAAAACCCTGCTGAGAACGCAAGCACCCCAGCCTTTCGCGAATACGCTGAAAACAAGATGGCCGAAGGAGGCGGTGTTCTTCGCCTTATCAAGACTCATACTAGCTCGGACGGAAAGCGCACGGCTAAAGTTTATCGCGATCCTGAGTTTAACGAATACCGCGTAAAGCACTTTGTGGACGGCAAACACAGCAAAAATGCAGACTACCACACCGATGAAGCATCAGATGCCCACGATACTGCCAATCACTGGCTGAAGATGAATGAAGAATCTGCTGAAGGAGAAAAGAAAATGGCATACGGTGGATACGCTGAAGGTGGGCATGTATGTTCCAAGTGCGGACACTCCGAAGACGCAGAAGCATCTGACCTCGAGTCTGGATCTACCGCACAGAAGATCATTGCCCGCAAGAAGTTCGCCAAAGGTGGTGCAGTAGAAGATGATATGGTAGACCTTGAGGCTAATAACATGGAAGGACCGGGCATGGACCGTTCCTACAACATCAAGGCTAAAAAGTTTTACAACGGTGACATCGACCAGCTTTCCCCTCAACCTCGCGATTCTAACCTCAAAGGACGCAAGCTTGAAGAATCAGTCGCTGCTCGAGTGCTCCGCAAATTGAAGAAAGGTATCTAATGCCAATCCCTACAGCCAAGGAGCTAAAGAAGCTCGCTAAAGCTTGCAGGGAAGCAGGTATTCATTACTTCAAGAGTGCTGACTTCGAGTTTACCCTCACTGGTGTAGCTCCTGAGAAGCCCTCAAAGAACAAGTTCGCGTTGAACGAAACACAAGGTGAGATCGAAAGCGATAGCCTGACAGAGGAAGAACTTTTGTACTGGTCCACCAATGGTGGCCTGCCAGTGGAAATTGAGACATGAAAGTAACTCCCGCCAAAACAGAAAGTGTAATCGTCGCAAAGACGGTTGATAAGAAGAACGCACCGAATACTTTCCAATGGTGGAAAGCAAAGTCTGACCATGCCCTTGCAGAAGAACTACTGGCAACCGCAGCCTACCTCAAAGAGACACAAGCCTACCGCCAACGCCAGACAGCCATCTACGCTCGTTTGTACGGCAATCACACGCTCTTCAACTTCATTGGACAGAACATGTCCAAGATGGACCAGACGCAAGGCCTCCCGGGAGACCGCCCAACTTTCAACATCATTTCATCGTCTATCGACACCCTCGTGTCCAAGATCGGCCAGACCCGCCCTACCCCGGTGTTCCTGACCGACGGATCCGACTACAAGCAACGGAACATGGCAAAGAAGCTTAACAACTTCTTGGTCGGTGAGTTTTACCAGACAAGAGCCTACGAGAAGATGTCCGAGATGCTCCGTGATTCACTGGTGACAGGCACAGGGTGCCTCAAGGTTTTCGAGGGTGAAGACAACCGTGTCAGCCTTGAGCGAGTCCTTCAAACCGAGCTGTTCACAGACGCAAACGAATCCATTTACGGCGAACCGCGTCAAATGTATCAAGTGAAACTCGTTGACAGGGCAGTATTGGCAGAAGCCAACCCCAAATACCGCTCGACCATCAACAAAGCAGAGCAGGCCTTCATAGATAACTCCTCAGAGGCCTCACGGACCGTTTCTGACCTCGTAATGGTCGTCGAGGGGTGGAGGCTACCCTCTGGCAAAAACGCAGGAGATGGGCGGCATTCGCTTGTATGCTCAAGCGGCGTTATTTTTGACGAAGAGTACACCAAAGACAAGTTCCCGTTCGTTTTCCTCCACTACTCCAAAAGGCTCCTCGGATTCTGGGCACAAGGAATCGCAGAGCGTCTCATGGGCACCCAGCTCGAGATCAACTCCCTACTGTTCACAATCTCAAGAGCCATCAAGCTGGTGGGCGTCCCGCGAGTCTTCATCGAGCAAGGTTCTAAGGTAAACAGGGCAGCCATGAACAACGATGTCGGTGTTGTGGTGACCTACTCAGGCACCAAGCCGATCTATGAAGTGGCTCCAGCAGTACCGCAAGAGATGTACGCACAGCTCCAGCGTCTGATCAACTATGGGTACCAGCAGGAAGGTATCTCATCCCTCGATGCACAGGCACAGAAGCCAGCAGGCCTGAACAGCGGTGAAGCCATCCGCTCCTACGACGACATCTCTACAGACCGCATGGCGTCGTTTTCACGCAAGTTCGATGATGCCTTTGTAGACCTCGCGTATCAGGTCATCGACACCGCAAAAGACATTTGTGAGCGTGAGGGAGCCTATACCACGGTGTACCCAAACAAAGACGGCACCAAGCAGATCGACCTTCCTGAAGCTGATCTCCTTCAGGACAAGTATGTCATCCAGTGCTTCAACATGTCTTCCCTACCTCGAGATCCAGCAGGTCGCCAAGCTAAGATCGTAGAAATGATCCAAGCTGGCATGATCTCCATCAAAGAAGGCCGTCGCCTCCTCGACTTCCCAGACCTAGAGCAAATCGAGAAGCTAGCGAATGCCTCCGAAGAGAGGATCTTCCAGATCCTCGACGAGATCATCGAGAACGGCAATTATACCCCACCAGATCCATTCATGGATCTCCAGCTGGCAAACGATTTTGCGGTGCAGTATTACAACCTCTACTCGTCTGCCAAGCTCGAGGAAGAGAAAGCCGAATTGCTCCGTACATTCTACTCACAGGTCCAGATGCTCAAGAAAGCAGCTATGCCTCAACAACCGCCTATGGTCCCGGGTGGAGCACCAAACCCTCCGCAAGCTAATCCAGCTGCCCTCCCGACATCGCCTCTAGTACCTAACGCGGTACAGTAAGGAGACCTCATGGCTACCCGTGATGAAACTCTACAGAAGCTCGAAGAAATCATCGAGTTCGATATAAAGCAAGGCATTGAATTTATCAAAAGATACCACCCGACGATCTGGCAGTCAGTGGACCATGATGACATTGGCAAGATTCTCGCAATCGGCCATATCATCTACAAAGTCAGACCAGAACTACTAGAAGCGACGAACCCCGGACGATTACCATTCGTTCAATAGTAATGTAAACCAAACCAAGGAGTCCCCATGTCGTTCACCGTAAACCCGGTAGGTGCGTCCAATGTATCTGCCCAAACAACCCCCTCAAATGAAGCCCAGTCAGCCCGTGATAGGGCCATCACAGCCCTCATCGGTAATGCCCCTGCTGTTGACCAAAACGCTCTCCAGCCGGAAGAAATTCGCGGTGTCTTAGGAAAAAATGACACTGTAGAAGAGTCCAGTAAGGATTCGAGCGAAGCCACTCAGTCCACTTCAAGTGAGACCAGCACGAAGGAAGAACCCCTCTCGTCCCAGTACGCCGTCCTTGCTAGGAAAGAGAAAGCACTCAGGGCTAAGGCCGCCCAACAAGAGCAAGCTTTCAAAGCAAGAGAGGCATCACTCGCAGCTCGTGAGTCCGAAGTCGCCAACAAAGCAAGCTTCGACCCGTCGAAATATATTTCACTCGACGATCTCAAGTCGAACGCTTATAGCACCCTAGCTAAATTAGGGATCTCGTATGATGAAATCTCGGAACAAGCAATAGCTGCACAGTCGCCGGAAGCCCAAGCCTACTCCCGCATGCGATCAGAGATACAGGAAGAACTCCGTGCCCTCCGCGAAGAACAAGACCGTACCCGCAAGCAAATCGAAAACTCCCAGACACAAGCGTATCAGCAAGCATTGAAGCAGATCTCTTTTGAAGTCAGCGAACTTGTAAACAAGGATCCCAACTTCGAGACGGTGAAGCATGCCAATGCGACCCAAGATGTGGTCGAACTGATCGAGCGAACCTTTCAGGAAGAGGGTAAACTCCTCACGGTAGAAGAGGCTACGCAAGCTGTGGAAGATTATCTTGTGGATGAAGCACTCAAAATGTCCAACATCAAGAAGGTGAAGGATCGTCTGTCTCAAGTTAATACCACCAAGCAGTCACAAATGAAAACTTTAACAAACTCACTCGGTGCTCAGAAACCGCTATCAGCGCGTGAAAGAGCACTACTCGCCTTTAAAGGTGAGCTAAAATAACCCGCATGACCTGCCAGACGCAGAGGAATCTGTTGTAGTAGGAAGTGCAAAAAGGAAATAAAAGCAATGCCTGCTGTATTTGCAAATAGTTCCAATCAGATCGCAGCTCTGAAGGAACTCTACAAAGACTCGAAAGAGTATATGAAAGACCTCGTGTACAAGGAAAACCCTTTCCTTGCACTCGTACCAAAAGATGAATCCCCAGATGGATTCGCTGGTAAATATATTCCAGTGCCACTGGAGTTCGGTGTTCCTCAAGGACGCTCGCACTCTTTTAGCACTGCACAAGGGAACCAGACTGCTACGCAACTGGCCTCATTCTTCGTGTATGTTATCAGTGACTATCAATTGGTGACCATCACTAACTTGCTCATGGAGCAAACCAAGTCAAACGCTGGTGCATTCGTTGACGCTGCAAAGCTTCAAATGGATGGCGGTTTCCGCAACATCACCAACAACATTGCGTTTGAATTGTTTGGAGCAGGAACCGCTACTCGTGGCCTGAGCCGTAACACTTCTACTCAATCTGGTATTACCGCTGGTGGTACTGTGCTCCCTCTCCTGAATGCAAACTCTGTTGTTCAGTTTGAAGTTGGCATGACCCTCGTTGCATCTGCATCTGATGGTGGTGCTCCTTCTGCTGACACGGTGACCGTCACTGCTGTTGACCGTGCAAACGGTATTGTGTCAGGAACTGCTTCGGCAGCTACTCTGTCTGGAAACTGGGCAATCGGAAGTGGCTCTGCTTACCTCTCTGTACAAGGCGACTTGCCTGCTGGTGGTGCTACCACCACTGGCTCGTTCCTCGCATTGTCTGGATTGGCTGCATGGCTCCCTGTAGTGTCTCCTTCTGGATCGGACAACTTCTGGGGCGTAAACCGCTCTGCTGACCCGACCCGTCTTGCTGGTCTGCGCTACAATGCACAGGCTTTCACGATTGAAGAAGGTATCACTAACGCTCTCGCATTCGCTAACCGCGAAGGCGCGAAGCCAGACATCATCATCATGGACTTCAACTCTTATGCTGCTCTCGTGAACAGCTTGGGAGCTAAGGTTCAGTATGTCCAAGTGAAGCATGACGAAGTCGAAGTAGCATTCGACGGGATCACTTTCCAGTCTGCTTACGGAAAAGTAACTGTCCTCGCGGATCGTTCTTGCCCTTCTCAGACTGCTTATGTTCTGACCATGAACACTTGGAAGCTTCGGTCGCTCGGAAAAGTACCTCACATCCTGACCTACGGGATGGAAGGACTTGAAGGGCTTCGCGTGGGTAACGCGGACGCCCTCGAGATCAGAATTGGCTATTACGGCAACCTGATCTGTTCAGCTCCCGGCTTCAATATGGTCGTTCAGCTCTCTGCCTAATCTTTCAGATTAAGCAACTCTAACGCCTCGGTGGTGATACTGCCGAGGCGTTTTTATTTGACAAACACACTAATTTCCTGTATACTAAGGGTATGAAAAAAGACGATATTGTTATTCCTACAGGTGTAAACAATTACGGCATGAAATTAGTGACCCGCTAGGATGACTCGACGCTTTTAATAGAGCCGCCTTTCGGCTTCCCCACCCATCTTAGTTACCAAGCTCGGATGCGTGGAGGAGCTGAGGGATGAAAAATTTGATTGTCGCAATGGTGTTGGGGTTTAATTCACTGATCACACCCCAGACGAATAAAGAGCTGTTTCAGGTATCCGTGCTGATTACCAACATGGAAGAAAACTCTGGAGGCTCTGGTGTCATACTTCACTCTGAAGTAGACCATTCTCTCATCCTCACCAATCGCCATGTGTGCGTCGGAATTGGCGACCATGGTGTCGTTCATGATTCAGAACATAAAAAGCACCTAATCAATGAGATGAAGCTCGATACCCGCCACGACTTATGTCTGGTGAGGATAGCAGGCGACCTCGGTGTGGACATTATTCTGGCATCTAAAAACCCAAAGCCTGCTGACGACCTTGTCATCGTAGGGCACCCTCTGCTCTTACCTACGATCATCACTCGAGGCCATTTCAGTGACTCCACCATCATCTCAGTGATGGACAACGGCGTGGTGGTCATACGCGAAGCTGTAGTGGCTTCTGCCTTTATATCCCCAGGATCCTCTGGGTCGCCTGTATTCAACGCTAAGGGCGAGCTGGCAGGCGTAGCATTCGCAGGGTTTGGCAACCTCTCTTACGGCTTCCTAGTGCCTCTGGACTACATCCGAACCTTCGTTTTTTCTGCTTACATAGAAAATTTCAACATTTGAAAAAAAAAGTGTTGCGTCTCTCCTCGACTCTGGTAAAACAGGAATAAGGAGAACGAAACATGAATTTTATTGTAAAAAAAGTAACCAACAAAGATATAAAAGATCTTGTCTTAAATTACCATTACGCAAAAAGATTCCCTTCTGTGTCTTATGCGTACGGTCTATTTAATGAGGCAGAAGAATTGATCGGATGTGTTACTTACGGAATGCCAGCAAGCCCGCGAGTATCTGACGGTATTTGTGGAAAAGAATACTCAAAAGATGTTTTAGAATTAAACAGATTGGTATTAAAATATAATAGAAAAAATGAAGCATCTTATTTAATTGCTAAAAGTTTAAAGCTACTTCCTAGAAATAAGATAATTATTAGCTATGCTGACTCTTCTCAAAATCATGTGGGATTCGTATATCAAGCGACAAATTTTATCTACCTTGGGCTAAGCGCAATAAGAACAGATAGAATTTTTATTGATGGGTCGAAACAAAAACATGGAAGGCATGTTATTTCAAGTGAAATAAATAATATTAAAGAAAGAACCAAATTAGTACCGAGGCCAAGAAAACATCGGTATCTTGCGATTTTGGGAGATAATAAATACAAAAGTAAAATCTTACAGGCTTTAAAATACAAAATTGAAAAATACCCTAAAAAAAGTGTTGACCATGCTAGGGGACCTGTGTAGAACAAAAGGCAAGGAGAACGACCATGAACTTTCAAATTCCTGCCCGCAACCTCGAGACCCTGAATACCAAGATCGAAAAGCTGGGTCGCAAGACCCACAAGCTGAACCTTGCGAACGCACCCTTCGCCAGCGTGGATGGCGTAGTGATCTACCCCGCGCACTGGGTCGGCGCGACTTTTGTCCCCACCAAAAAACTCTACTCCGTGAACCTCCACGGCGTATCCCCAAGGCTCCCGAACGGGTGGTCTTTCGTAGCCACCCTCGAGCACACCCCTGCTGGTAACCTGATCAAGTCTACCCCTGAAGCGGGCGACCTCCCCGAGTCCTACCGCACCGCGAAGGCTTACTGCCACCATTGCAATACCACCCGCTCCCGCAAAGACACCTATGTCCTCCGCAACGATGCAGGTGAGCTGAAGCAAGTCGGTCGCACCTGCGTCAAGGATTTCCTCGGCCACGCAACGCTTGAGCAGATCGGCAACTACGAGGCTTTCGCCGAACTGCTCCGCGACAGCGAAGATGAAGACCGCCTCTCCTTCGGTGGCGATGACTGGGGGTGCTCTCCCGATTACATGGTCGCTATGTCGGTTGAAGTGATCAAGCACGAGGGCTTCTTCAGCAAGAAGACTGCTGAGATGAACGACCGCCCTGCTACCTCCTCTATCGTCCGCAAGAACCTCCGCCCAACCCCTAGCGCGTTGGCTAACGGCTTCAAGCCCTACGACATCTCTGAAGCCTCTGTTGAAAAGGCTCAGAAAGTGATCGCTTGGCTCAAGACTCTCTCCCCCAAGTCTGACTACGAGTGGAACCTGAAAGCTCTCGCAAGCCTCGAGTTCGTGACTATGGATCGCGTGGGCTTCCTCGCTTCCGCTGTGGTGGCTTACGACAAAGCTGTGGGCGCAGAGCTTGCCCGTAACGCTGAAAAGGCCGAGAGCAATCACTTCGGTACCGTCGGCGAGCGAGCCGTGTTCACCCTGACCTTCTTCAAAGAGTCCAGCTTCGACACTATGTACGGAGTCCAGACTATCCACCTCTTCAAGGACGCATCTGGCAACATCGCTAAGTGGGTCACCGGAACCCACACTGGTCTCGAAATCGGCAACACCTATACTCTGAAAGCGACCGTGAAAAAGCACGACGATTACAAGGGGGTAAAACAAACTGTCCTCACCCGTTGCTCGGTCGAGGGTATGAAATGAGATGGGTTGAGGACTTCAGGAGGTTTAAAAAACAGCTTGACACTACCCCCCAGCTATGGTAAGATAGGCACATAGGAGAACGAAACAATGAAAAAACAATACACTGTAACCAAGACCCAATACGGCACCACCTTCACCAGCGAGGTGTACTTCGACGGTAATGTCTACCGTTGGGTATCCAATGACCGCGTACCACCTGCTGACGCTATCCGCGAGTACGGCATCGACCAACTCCCGGGCTTCTGGCCTATGGAGCACGAGCTTGCTCGGGACGGTGATCTCGAAGCTTTCCTCCGCGACAACTACCCCCACTTCAACCCAGCGGTGAAAAAGAAGCGGACCACGATCAAGGAGCAGGCAGAAGCTCAGATCGCGGAAGCCTGCCGTCAGATTCAATCGAGGATCAGTCATCTGCCGACTCACCCTATGGGCCATGCGTTCCTCTGGGGCGTCGTAGAAGTCACCCTGAAGAACGGCAAGACCCGCAGGTACCGCACCTGCCTTGGCAGCGTCTGTAGTGACGACCTTGAAAGGGTAGTCCGCATCGCGAACAGCGTCCCCGGTGTGTCTAATGTAACTTACAACCTTGACTAACCCTCTCAGACCTGCTACGATAGGTACAAGGAGAACAAAACATGAAAAAGTACGAAAACATCTTAAAACTGTTCAACATGCAAGACATCGAGTGTGACTTTGATGGGGACATGAACTGGGGTATCCAGCAAGTGGCTGAGGATCTGGGGTACAGCGAAGAATTGTGTGAAGAGCTAGTGTTGTATTACGAATACAAAACCAACAAAAAAGACTGGACGAAAGAAATGATCCGTCAAGTAGAGGAGACCTTACAATGAAAGCACAAATCAACAGCTTAACAATCGAAGAATCCCATGAACCAACTGAACTGCCAAAAGGCAAAAGGGTGACCTTTCCAGTCTGCTTTAGCGGCTGCGAAGGAATCCCCTACAAAGTAGGTACTCAATGGGGTGCCGTAATTAACACCAAAAACGACTTCTGCCCACATTGCTCCAATGCACTGTTCTGGGTAGCTGAAAGGAAATAACATGAAAAAGCACGACAAGAAACACGGAAGCCCTTTTGATCGCGGATCAGCAGATAGCTACTACGGCAGAAGCCGTCAGCCTCACTACTGGCCTGAAGGAACAGGCAACGGCAAGAAGATCACCGATCTGACCCCTGAACAAGAAGAAGCCTACCATGCAGGCTACGACTACAACGAAGAGCATGGAGACAAAAAACAATGGGAATGAAAGGAAAGCCTGACATCATCAGGTGATCCATGAAGTCAAAATTGACGAACTGAAGTACGAAAGACTGAAAAACTACTCGACTACTTTTTGGGCTGCGGATCTACCTGCTGGGTATCCGCAGCTTCCATTTCAAAAGGGTGATCGGATTATCTTCTCTACCAACCCATTGGCCTCCAAAGCCCCACAAATGCCCCTAGAGTTCATTTTGGGCGACCTCTACTACTACCCCAGCCACTGCATCATCAGCCTCTTAAAACCGATTTTAGGATGAATTGACCCTAATAGATGCCTGAGATGTCCTCAAGCACTTCCCGGGACGCGGATCCCCTGCGCCAACGGTGAGAAGCAGAGCTATATGCCCTGCTCAATGTCAGGGGTTTAAGAGGATAACTCAATGGCAAATCGTAACTGGGCCAGTGGCGGTAAGCTTTACAGCATGCATGTCAAGCCCGTCCTGCTCGATTTTAGTTTCAATGTAGACAACACAACTGGATCTGGTGTCGCGAACCTGAAGGGACCATGCGTCACTTCGGTGTTCATGAACTCTACTGCACCTACAGGCGGTAATCCTAACCCTGCTGCTGGTTTCATTATGGTGAAATTGGCAGATAACTACCCTAGACTTTACAATGTCCTTGGATCTATTCAGTCTCCAAATTCTGGATCGGCATTGACTTCGGTGACTGCTGGCGTGACTTATGTAATCACCGCACTAGGAACTACCACTCTCGCTCAATGGGTAGCTAGAGGTCTTCCCCTCGGTGTAACTCCAGCAGTAGGCGTTGCATTTGTTGCTACCGCTACTGGTTCTATTGGCGGTACTGGCGCAGTGCAAATCCCTGCTGCAAACTCTTCTGGTCTTGCCAATACTATCGAAGTAGTCGGTAACCCAGATGTTATGCTTTCGAACGGCAACCAGCCTGCATACGGGGGTGGGTACATCATCCTTCGTTGCATGGGTGCGACGAATGCGAGCACAACGACCCGTATTGCGACTGCTCCAGCTGCTGGAAGCTTGATCAACCTCAGCATGTTACTCAGCGACTCGAGCATTCTGATTCAAGGCGAGTAACCTTGAATAGCTAGTGTGGGAGAGAGTAGGACATAAAGCCTCCATACTCTCTCCCGCTACTACTGGAAGGAATAGATGGCAGCTCCTGCAACACCTGCAAACTTCACAATCAACCAAGGTGACGGGCGTGTCGCTCTCACTTGGCAATATGTAGCTGGTGCAACGAGCTACAATGTGTATCGCTCCACCGATCAAACAACTTTTACCGTAATCGGTTCACCAACCAACCCCCAGTACGAAGACACAACAGCTGTCCTCGGTACTCAATACTTTTACAAAGTCTCTGCCCTCAGCGGTGTAGATGAATCTCCACTCACTTCTCAAATCAGCGTAGTGCCCACCATGGGCGGTGAAATGTCTCTCCAAGAGCTTGCACAGCGTTGCAGGCAGAGAGCTGACCGCGAAGGATCCGACTTTGTAGGATCTTCAGAACTCGCTTCTTACATCAACCAATCGCAATACGAACTCTACGACCTGCTGATCACCATCTACGAAGACTACTACAAAGCCCCAGCAGCTATCTTCTACAGCAACGGCGTACAGCAGAACTACCCAGTCCCCAACGGTGTACTCTCATTCCTCGACAATAGTGGCAACAGCTTCGTAGCACCAGCATGCTACAAGCTTCTTGGCTTGGACCTCGGGCTGAATGCTGGCAACAACGGATGGGTGACTGTAGATAAATACAACTTCATCGACCGTAACCGCTTTTTCTACCCTAACTCTGCCAGCACGATCTACGGTGTATTCAACACGCAATACCGCTGGATGGGCGACAACATCGAGCTGATCCCTGTACCCTCTGCCAATCAGCCTTTCAGGATCCAGTATATTCCAAAGCTGAGAGCACTCCTCCTTCCAAACGACACTACTACCACTTCAATCTCTGGGTGGCTCGAGTATGTCATCACCGATGTAGCCATCAAGATCCTCCAGAAAGAAGAATCTGATGTATCTGCACTCATGGCACAAAAGATGGCTTTGAAGCAGAGAATTGAACAGTCTGCACCGAATAAAGACACAGGAAGACCTGACACTATTAGCGATGTTAGAGGGTGGGGGTACTGGAATCGAAACAGTAACTTCAATGGGCAAAGTGGGGGCTGGTAATGGGCTTGCCTAGCTACTACACCACGGATGTGTCCTTATCCCTCCTACAATCAAACTGGGCAAGTCTGCTGGATCCGCTTCTTGATAATCCTATCACAAAAGGACTGATCCTCGAGAATGTCCAACTGGTTTCAGGAACAAACACTATTAACCACAAGCTTGGGAGGAAGCTGAAAGGCTGGTGGATTGTAAGGCAAAGATCCGCAGCCAACATCTACGATACGCAGGACACAAACCCTACACCGGCAGTGAACTTAAAGCTGACCAGTGACGCGAATGTTAGCGTGGACATTTTAGTATTTTAGAGAGATAAATTATGCCAACATTTACCACACCATCAGCAAACATGCTCCTCCCGGTACCAATCGTTGGCGTCGATCCGGGTCCAGACTACGCACAGAATATCAACAACTGCTTTTTCTTCGTAGACGCACATGACCACTCTCCCGGTAAAGGCCTTCAGATTACGCCTTCTGGTCTCAACATTAACGCTGACCTCACCTTTACAAACAACTCTGCCACTAACCTGAAATCCACAAACTTCTCATCTCAAGTGTCAGTAATTGCCACTCTCAGGTCACTGTATGTAGTAGGCAACAATTTATACTTTACGGATGGTTCTGGTAACTCTTTCCCACTTACAGCGTCTGGTGGTGTAGCAGGTACACCCGGTGCAATTGGTAGCTTGGTGGCTCCAGCATCGTGCACTTATGTGGTAGCAACTCAAACTTTCGTATTTGCAGCTACTGCAACACAAGCAGCTAATCTTGATGCTGCAAACATCATCCTTCGCAATACGACTTCTCCATTCAATGGCATCACACTGCAACCTCCACTGGCTCTTGCTTCAAGCTACAACATCGTTTTACCGCCTCTTCCTACCGGTACAAACAACTTCGTCGTTCTTGATTCTTCAGGTAACCTCTCTGCACCATGGAAGCTTGATTACTCTACCCTGAATGTCAATACTTCCAACCAAATATACGCTAACATTGCCAATGCAGAGCATGCGTGGGAATTAAACGGTGCGTACGCACAACTTAGTTTTCCACAAACCGATATTGACTCTGTCTTTTTTGCTCAAACAGCAATCTCCATTCAGAGCCTTTTCATTTACAGTGGGTCAATTGGCGGATCTGGGCTGACAGAGTTTGATCTTAAATATAAAGCTACACCATCTAGTGCGTGGACTTCCATTTTGTCCACTACAGGCAAGATTGCAGCTACCACCAACCTTACTTCACTGGGGCAAGCTAGCGGTGTTGCAACGGCGACACTTAATAATCATGGTTTTATTGCAGGTGATACGGTAGTCATCTCTGGCGTAACTGCTACAACTGTTGTAACTTCGTTGGCTGCTAGCAGCGGAACCTGTACAGTAACTCTCAACGCTCATGGATACATTGCTGGTAACTATGTAACAGTATCAGGAGCATCTCCTGCGTCATTTAACGGAACATTTGTGGTTGCTACTGCTGCGACTAACACATTCACTTATTCCAGTCCTGCTGTCGGCACTGCAACAGCTACTGGAACGATTACGATTACTGGCTATAATGGAACTTTTACAGTCGCAACTGCTGCAACAAATACTTTTACCTATCCTGTTCCTTCTACACTTCCAGCATCTGCAACAGGAACTCCAGCGGTTGCAACAAGATTTCAAGCGTACACAGACAGCGGATCAGTGATTGGGGCACAAGCTGGTGTCACTAAGCCAGTAGTAAGCACAACTTCAATTCCAGCAGGATCAGTAATCCGATGGGATCTTTTGCAATCAATGGGTGCAGGTGCAACTGACGCACGAATCAGAATGTATTACCTGAAAGCTTAATGGAGAGTAAACAATGGCTACAACAGTACCACAGTATTTAAATCAAACAGTATTTTCAGCTAACGGCACTTGGGTGTGCCCCGCTGGTGTCACGCAAGTCATCATCGTCGCGTCAGGTGGCGGTGGTGGAGGCGGTGGTGGAGGTGGAGGCGGGGGTGGAACTTATCACGGGGCGGGATCTCCGGGCTCTGGTGGAGGGTCTGGATCTACAGGTGGAACTGGAGGCAATACAACCTTTATTGGTGGGGCAC
>Ga0169931_10003130_pt1 | contig 26486 bp, 22 predicted proteins | sample Kivu_15m_20L_FD_129675 | JGI IMG/M metagenome (GOLD analysis project Ga0169931, IMG submission 129675) | Freshwater microbial communities from Lake Kivu, Western Province, Rwanda to study Microbial Dark Matter (Phase II) - Kivu_15m_20L... | ecosystem: Environmental > Aquatic > Freshwater > Lake...
GGCCTGCGCCAGCACACGTCGTGACAAACTCGCCAGCCATTTCCTTTCCCTCACCCTGGTTGCTTCCATCATCGATTGGCTCCGATGCGGCTGTTGAGGGTTTTCAAACATGGCCTGGGCCTTCACTCCTAACACTTAACCTTCCCGTTTCGGCCGGATCATGAGGACGATCACGAGCGAGGCGACGCAGACGAGGGCGAAAACGCCAAAGATCATGTTCAGCGGCACGCCGCGATCCGTCATGGCGCCGAAACCCCAGTCAGCCATGCCGCCGCACATCATGCTGACGAAATTCATGAGGCCGTAGCCGGTGGCGCGTAACTCGGGGCGCACGATCTGGCTGAGGATCGGCATGTTGTTGCAGTCAAAGAAGCCCCAGCCGACGCCGAACAGGATCAATGCGGCGATGGCGAGCGCGAAGGAGTTCAGCGCAGGGGCGTTGCCCACGCCGAACATCGCCGGAACGATGAGCATCATGCCGATGGCACTCACATGGATGCGTCCGCGCTCGCTTTTGCGCATCCAGCGATCCGCCAGCCAGCCGCCGAGAACGGCCGAGAGCAACGCAGCCCCCTGCCAGTAGAGTGCTGCGGACACACCCGCCTTGCCTTGGCTGATGTTGAAGGCCTTTTGCAGGATCGCGGGCATCCAGTCACGCACCACCCACGCGGCGAGCGCCGGCAGTGTGAAGTAGAGCACGAGCAAGATGAAATTGCGGTTCGAGAGCAGCTCTCTCGCGGTTTCGATGATGTGATCCAGGGCTTGAACGAATTTGTTTGTCACAGTCGTCTTGACCGGTTTCTCGTGGTTGATGGCCTGACGCGGCACATCACGGAGCAGAAACAGCAGCGGGATGGCGTAGAGGATTCCAGCCAGTCCGGTGAAGTCGAACATGAAGCGCCAGCCGAGATCCGGCGTGTCCGCCACATATCCCGCGAAGCCGCCCACCATGACGCCGCAGTAAATGCCCATTTGATGCACGCCCACCGCCCGTGACCGCGTGCTTCCGGTGTGATAATCCGCGATCAAGGCCAGCGCCGCCGGGATGTAAAACGCCTCGCTGATGCCCATCGCCGTGCGTGCCCAGTAGAGCTCATTGAAGCTGCCCACATGCCCTGTGAGCCAGGTGATGAGCGACCAGACAAACAAGCTGCCGAAGATCGTCAGCTTGCGGCTGAAACGGTCGGCGATATAGCCGCCGATCGGACTGAAAACGGCATACACCCACTTGAATGATGCCAGCATGTGCCCCCAGTTTGCCTCGCTGCCGATGTCCTTGATGTCACCCATCACGGACACCTTCATCGAGGCGATCATCTGCCGGTCGAGGTAGTTCAGCAGCGCCACCGGGAACAACAGCCCGACAATCAGCCAGGCCCGGCGCATGAAAGTCGGCGAGTCAGCATCAGAAGTCGGAGGCATGGACATCCCGCCATGAATCACACTCCAGCGGCCATGAAAAGCCTGAATTCTTGCCCGGTCTTGACGCAGGCATGATCGGTTCAGGTTTAATCGAGGAACGAGCAGATGTACTCGCAGATGCCGGAGCTGACGCTGATGTCGAAGCCGCTGTTGGCGGGCACGTCGAAGAACTGACCGCCGGTGTAGGTCGTCTTCGTGTCGCTGCCGTCGAGTTTCACCATGCAGTCGCCTGCGACGATCTCCATGCGCTCCGCTTTGGCCGTGCCGAAATGGAAGTCGCCAGGGTAAATCAGGCCAAGCGTCTTCTTGCTGCTGTCGGGAAACAGGATGCTGTGGCTCACGACTTTGCCGTCGAAATACACATTCGCTTTCGTGACGGCGGTGACATTGGAGAATTCGGCTGGGATGGCGGACATAGGCGCACGAGGAATAGGCGATGAAGCCGCCCGCAGCAAGCGCCCGATGTCCGTTTCCGGCTGTGGGAATTAGGCTGCCTCATTCTTTCCGCCAGACCATGCCAGACTGCTCCACGAGGGCATCGCCACGCACCAGAACGTCCTGGCTTTGATGATGGATGAGGCAGTTCGTCAGCCGATGCTGCTTGCCATCGAGGAAGAAAGCGGCGTTCACGTTGTGATGCAGCTCGCAGTTCGTGTAAGTCGTGATGCTGTCGCCCACATCGGCCACGCCGCCGGCGGACGAGCCGTTCCAGGCGATTTCGGAGTCAAAGACATCCATCTGCACGGTTTCGTGCGCGCTGATGCCTTCGTCGCCATTGGAGAAGGCCTTCACATTTTCGAGGCGGATGCCAACTCGATGGCCGTGGATGTTGAATCCATCATTCGCAGCATGTCTGGCGGTGATGTTGCGCACGGTGATGTGCGAGCAGGCGATGGCCACGCAGCTTTCCAGCTTCGTCGGCGGGCGAATGATGCGTCCAGCGCCGGTGGCCTTTTCCGTCGGCCAGCGGAAGTAGAGCGCGCCATCCGCGTTCCAGGCCATCTGGCCGGGTTTGAGCCCTTCGGGGGCGGTGTAGATGATCTTGCCGGTTTCGCCGCTGGCTTTCTCGGCCACACGGTCGCGGCTGATGCGCACGGGCACTTCATCGATGAAGAGTCCGGCGCGTTGCTCATCGGCGACGGGTGGATGTTCGGGAATCGGCGCCTGGGTGGTCCAGAGATCGCCATTCTTGATCCACGCTTGGTCGGTGATGTCGATCCCAAGGTCGATGATCATGCCTTTGCCATCAAACACGGCCGGTGTCTCCGCCGTGCCGCCCTCGGTCAGGACCAAAGGCGTTCGGCGAATCTCCTGGGCGTGGAGCGAAGTGAGAAGCAGGGTCAAAAAGAGAAGCGGACGCATGGAAGGGTATTTTTTCACAACCAAGTCAGGGTGTGTGGAATCCTAGTCGTTCCGACATGGTCCCACCCTTCATGATTTTTGTTGGAAACTGATCTGGTGGACATACGGCGTGCGCAACGAGGCACCCGCCGTTTCAAAGCCAAGCCGCTTGACCATTGATGCAAAGCTGGCTCCCTCTCGCCATGTCAGACTCCTCACCTGCTGCCCCGCCTCTCATGCCGCTCGTTCTTCGCGGGGGCGTGCTCGCTCTCATCAGCGCAGCATTTGCATATCTTGTCTCGGAGAAGGCGAGAATGGGCGTTGTGCCGGGATGCATTGTGGGCGGTGCTATCTTTGGCATTGGCCTTTTTGCAGTGCTCAAACTCGCTGGCGCACCACGCGGCCTTTGGATCACCTTCGGCTTGAAGATGGTGATCGTGACCGCCTATAAGCTGCTCAATGTCGTCATCACGAGTTGGGCAATCAAGGATCTCCATTTGAATGATGGGCAGGCGCAGTGGGTGTTTGCGATCTGGGGCACATTCATCATGGTGGCCACTGTGCTCTCCGGCTCTCTGACTGATGCGATCGGAATGCGGCGCACTTTGATGCTGGGCATGGTGCTTTCAGTCGTGTTCAGGTCGGTGATGTTTACCAGCACCAATGTGTGGGTTGCGCTCGTTTTTGGCATGCTGCCGGCAGCAGTCGGCGAAGCGTTTTGCACTCCGGTGCTTGTGGCAGCCACACGCAAGTTCACGACGGCCGAGCAGCGCTCAGTGGCATTCTCAATTTTCTACGCGATTATGAACGCCGGCTTCCTTGTCGCCTACTTCTTTCGCGACTCGGCCTTCTCCGCATTGCCTCCAGATCAAAATGGAATGGTGAGCTTCGCTGGGATGCCGCTTAGCCAGGAGCGAGTGCTCATTTTCGTGAGTGTTGCTCTTGAATTGTTCATGTTGCCCTTGCTGTTGCTTCTCCGAGCAGACAAGGGTGAGGAAGGAACGATTCAAGCCAGCCGTCCAGAGCTGGGTTTTCTAGAAAACCTGAGCGCCACCTTACGTAACACGGCGCGCGACACTGGGAAACAACTTCTAGGTTTGGTCAGCCATCCTGGATTTGGACGGCTGCTCACTTTCCTTGCGATGATTGGGCTTCTGAAAATCGTCTTTGGCACCATGGACAGCGTGCTTCCGACCTTTGCTGAGCGTGAAATCGGAATGGAGGGGCGTGATCGCGTGGGGCGATTCAATGCCGTGAACAGTGTGCTCATCCTGGTCCTTGCGCCTCTCATCGGTGTGTTGACCCGCAGGCGTCCTGCCTACTCGATGGTCATCGTTGGCGGACTTGTCACAGCTGCCTCATTCGCGTTCATGGCCCTTCCCGCGCGCCTATTCACCGGGCTTGCCGATGGCTGGCTAGGTGATGCGGTGGGCCATGGTTACCTGGGAATCCAAGGCGTGATCCACCCGTACATTGTGATGATCGTTCTCTGGCAAGTGGTGTTCTCCATCGGCGAGGCCCTCTATTCACCGCGTGTATATGAATACGCCGCCTCCATCGCTCCGAAAGGCCAGGAGGCTTCATTTGCCTCTCTGTCGTATATTCCGTTGCTGATGAGTAAATTGGCCACTGGTGCTCTCTTTGGCGGGATCATGGAACACTACTGTCCTGCATCCGGCCCGCGTGATCCGGGGGGCATGTGGATGATCGTTGGAATCCTCGTGTTGATGGCTCCGCTGCTACTCTTGGTGCTGCGTCCCTTCATCCGCATGAAGGAAGAAGGGAAGGAGTGAGCGAAAACGGCCTCGATGGGCGATGGTTGGGCAAGACAGGGCGCAGGAAGACAGCCGGGCCATCATTTCTGCGGCTTCTTCGCGAGCACCGGCTCCGCCCACACGGCGTAGTTGCTTTTGGGGTCGAGGCCGCGTGATACGACATTCAACTGCAACAAAGACACGGCCGAGACATCGCAATCAATAGGCTGTGCCGCCTCCGTGCCGCTCACGATGACGCTGGCGAGCGGCTTGCCTTCGCCGAGCACGGTGAACTCCACGCGACCTTTGTCACCGATGCCTGATTGCAGGCCTGCCAACGCGGTGAACCTCTGGTACACGCCCTTCGGCAGATGAAACGTTAGCGCCTTGCCCATGCCGGTGCTGATGCCTTCCACGAACTCCTTTTCGACCAAGCCGCTTCCCTCGGCGACACGCAGCCGGATCGGCACAGCCTTCACGCCACCCTCCATCACCACGTTGCTGAAGGCGTGACCCCAGAAGGGCGAGCTGAAAAAATGCGACTGCGGATAGTACACGTGCGCCGCCTCGACCGGCCAGAGAGTCGAAAGGCCAGCACGTTCGCACTTTGCCGTCGCGATCGCTTCAAACTTCCCCGCGCCGAGGCAGAGAATGGTGTGCATCGCGTCCGCGACGACCTGCGCGTCTTTGATCGCGGCCTTGATCTGGTGCTTTTCGACCGTGGCCGCGTCGTCCGCGTAGAGCGCTTGCATGATCGGCACCGTGGTGCCGCGAGTGTTGATGATGACCTCATGCACGCGATGAAGCAGCCGCCAGCTCGCCTCCTCGACCGTGGTGCCGAGCAGTTGCGGCTGATACCCCGCGATGCTCACGGCGAATTCGCCGTTCTCGATCGGGCCGTGCAGCAGCTTGCCTTCCATCACCGGTGTTGGCGGCATGAACTGCTGCAGCAGCGTGAACTGATTGTCTCCGGGCACAGTGTGAGACGGGCTGCCGAAATCCTCGATCACATGGCAGATCGTGCCCATGAAACGGGCCGCGTCGCCGATGCTGCCCCCTTTGATCGAATCGACCGCCTTTTGCATGAAGTAGCGCAGCGAATCGAGGTTCACCGTCTGATCTGCCTGCGGCAGATGCAGCTTTTGCAGATACACCTCGCCCGGACTGCTCTCCATCGCCGCGAACTTCGCGTTCTCCTTGTCGGAGTACACGTTGTCCGGAATCATGCAGTATTTCGCTGCCAGGGCATCACATTCCGCGCCGAGCAGCTCCTTCTGCCACGCCGGGAGCGTCTCCAACGCGCCTTTCGTGATCGCGTGATGCGGCTGGCCCCAGGCGAAAGATTCACGGGGCGCCAAAGCGGTCAGGACGAGACACAGGCAGAGCGAGAGGAATGGATTTTTCATGAAGTGCCGGAGATAAACGCGTCTGCGGCTGTGTTTTGACGCGCGGACGGACTTTCGGCGGCCCGGCACAAGATTGAAGCTCGCGGGCACGTTCTCATGTGACCATGAAGACGCTCACCACTCTCATTGCCGGCCTCACCCTTGCGTGCGGGGGATTTGCCCAGGAAACCAAGGAAAACCCGAAGCAAGTGATCGAAAACCTCATGCGCCAGGCGGGCGGGGCGAAGGCCGCCGGACGCATGGATGAAGCGAAGGAACTCGCCGCCAAAGCTGAACGTCTGCGCGACGAGCTGCAAGGCCGCGAGGGCATGAAAAAGCCGGAGAAGCACGTCGAAAAACATCCCGGCAAGGAGATGCCGCATTTCAAAGGCCCCGAGGCCGAGCGCCTGCATCATATCATGCAGGCTGCGGAGCACCTGCACATGGCTGGCCTGCACGAACCCGCGAAAGACATCGAAGAAATGGGCCACAACCTCCGCCGCGAGCTGGAAGAGCGCATGAAGCGGGAGCACGCCGAGGCACATGGCAAGGAAGGCAAACGACCGGACGGCGAAAAACCCCACGCCGAGTTGGAAGAGATGCGCCAGCAGATGCGCAAGATGGCAGAAATGATCGAGCATCTTCAGGCGGAGCTGAAGCACCGCGACACAGACAAGATTCAGCCGCTGAAGCAATAAGCGGGAGGCCGGCCGACGTTCACTCCCACACGCCGAGCTTCACGAGTTGCTTCGTGGCCGCGCCGGCCCAGTCGCGGTTCGCGGCGGGACTCGCCGGGCTCGGATGAAGCACGCGTCCGACTTTAAAATCGCCGCGCATGATCTCTTTCGCACGGTTCGCACATTCCTCGGCATACGCACCGACACCGATGACCCACTCCGGCTGCAAAGCGGTGATGACGGCGCACAGATGATTGTCGCAATGCTTGTTCAGCGCCGCGGCCTCGGCGGCAGGGAGTTTGTCAGGCGTGAAATTGCGGCCGCTTTCCTCGATGAAGACCAGCGGGCAGTAATTGGCGACAAAGTGCTCTTTGAAAAAGGCCTCCGCTTTGCCGAAGCGCTGCGCGAAGTGTCCCCACAGCCTGCGGCCGCTGACTTCGGACTGCGGACAGTCGAATCCGAGCACCGGGCGCTTCGGATGCTCGCGCTCCGGTTTGCCCACGGGTTCGCGGATGCCCATCCAGTCGCGCACGGCGGCGATTTCGCCGAACGGAACGCCGGTTTGCGTCATGCCGAAGGGACCGGGATTCATGCCGATGAACACGACGCGCTTCGTTCCGCCGCCGAAACGCCGCAGATAGGCCTCATACGATTTCCAGGCGTAATCGAGCGGCTGATAGACGAATTCGACCGGCGCGGCGAAGCGCAGCGGGCGCAGGTTTTCACGCAGTTTTTCAGCAGCGGTGACGAGAGCGGCGGACATGCGTCGCAGGAGAGGCGTGGCAGCGCATGGAGTCAAGATGCGCTCAAAAAAGACTCGTATCCTCGAAGGCGGCCGCTAGAGTCCGCGCTCGTGATACCCAAACACGCGCTTTTTGCCTCGCTGGCCGCGGCCAGCCTCATGACTTCCGCTTTCGCGGGCGAGGCCATGAAGATCGTCCTCAAAAACGGCGCAGAACTGCGCGGCGAGGTGCTGAAGGAGCGCGAGGACGCTGTGGTGCTCGATCTCGGCCACACCGTGCTCACCGTGCCGCGCTCGGACATCTCCATTTTTGAAAAAGCAAACGTCGCTCTGGCGAAAACAGCCGCTGTGCAGGGCGAGGACATCTACTTTGTCGAGCCGGGTCGCGAACCGATGACGGTGGAGAAAAATGTGCAGCGTGTGGCGGAGTCCGTGGTGCAGATCCAGACCGCATCCGGCCTTGGCTCCGGTTTCATCATCAACAAGCTCGGCTACGTCGTCACGAACCAGCATGTCATCGCTGGCGAGCGCGAGATCACCGTCGTGGTGTATCGCAAAAAACCCGGCGGGTTGGAGAAGCAGCCGTTCACGAAGGTGAAGATCGTCGCGATGAACGGCTTCCTCGATCTCGCCATCCTGCAGATCGACGATCCCGCCGCTTCTTCGCTGCCGTTCGTGCCGATGGGCGACTCTGAGTCGCTCACCCAGGGCCAAGAAGTCTTCGCCATCGGCAGTCCGCTCGGCCTAGAGCGCAGCGTGTCGAAGGGCATCGTGAGCATCCGCGCTCGCGAGAGCAGTGGGCGCTGGTACATCCAAAGCACGACACAGATCAACCCCGGCAACTCCGGTGGGCCGCTTTTCAACGCCCGTGGCGAGGTCGTGGGCGTGAACAACATGAAAGCTGCCGGCGTTGGCGTGGAGGGACTTGGTTTCTCGATTCCCTCGAACGTGTTGAAGCTCTTCATGAAAAACCGCGAGGCCTTCGCCTTTGATCCGCGCAATCCGAACGCCGGTTTCCGCTACCTACCGCCGCCTGCGCCTCCTTCTGAGGAAAAATCAAAGCCGGAATCTGTAACTCCGCGGAGTTGATTTCTCAGTAAGCGTCGCACCCACAAACACTTTATCCACCCCATGAAACGCGCCCCCCTCCTTCTATCCCTGCTGCTCGCCAGCATGCTCCCCGCCTCAGCTGCTGACCGGCTGGAGCAATGGTACAACCTCATGCCGAAGGACACCGCGGGTGTCATCGCCGTCAAGAACACCCCCGAGTTGCTCGCCGACTGGGACAAGAGCAGCTACGCCAAATTCATGGAGGATGACGAGGCGAAGCGCTGGATGGCACCGATGCGCAAGGATGGCGACGCGCCCTGGGACGTCTATTTCAAAGAACACTACGGCAGCGGCATGTACGACACCTTGAAGGACTACCCCGGCGCGGTTGTGAGCTTCCTCGTACTCGATGACTTCGCCGAGTTCGAGAAAAATCCGCCCGAGGTCTCGCTGTGCGAGGTTGCCGGAAAGCAAAAGGAGATCGAGGCGCACATGACCGCCGACGTGGAGGCCAAAAAGAAGAAGAACGAGGCCGTGCAACTGCGCACCGAGGATATCGGCGGCGTGAGCGTGCAGATCGCCGCGGAGGGCGATGGCCCCGATGCCGCATGGGTCACGTCATGGGCGATGGTCGGAGATGTGATGATCGAGGCGAACCGCCGCAAGCTCATGGAATACATGATCGCCGCCCTCAAAAACGGCGCGGGAGACGCTCCGGGCGTCGCTCGTGAGCACCTCACCCGTATCGGCCAGATCACCAATGGCGGTGGCGACATGATGATCTACTTCAACGGCATACGTTTGATTGAACTCGGCGAAAAAGCGATGGCGAAGGCCGATGCCGAGAAGAAAAAGGAAAACAATGCTGCCGGTGGCCTGAGCTTCGACATCAAGCCGAAGCAGATCATGGACATGCTCGGCGCGCAGGAGCTGCAGGCGGTGGCCTTCACCACGGAGATGCAGGACACGCTGACGCGCATGGACATGACGATCCTGCATCCCCAGAAGCCCACGGGTATCCTTTCTCTGATGCGTGGCACAAATGCGGAGGCCGCGCTGCCTCCGTTCATCCCGCAGGGCATCCTCACCGCCAGCGTCGCACGCGTTGACTTCGGCACGATCTATGACGGCCTCCTCGGCATGATCGCCAAACTCGGCCCGATGGCGATGATGGTCACCATGCAAATTCCGCAGCTTGAGGCGGGCATGGGCTTCAAGATTCGAGAGGATCTCCTCGGCAGCTTGGATGACGAGATCATCCAGGCGCAGGACGGCGATGGCACGAAGGACAGCCAAGTCATGGGCCTCAAGATCAAGGACGCTGACAAGCTCGGCGGCGCTCTGGAAGGCCTCAAACGCTTCGCTGGGGCCGGTTTCGGTGCTTTCGAGGAGAGCGACTATCTCGGCTTCAACATCAACACGCTCAAAACTTCCCAAACCGGAACCACCACCGAAATGGCCTACTGCAACACGGGCAAGTACCTGCTCATCTCCGTCGGCACGCAGGACACGCTGAAGAAGGTCCTCGCCCGCATGAAGGATCCTTCCGGCCCGGCTGCCTGGGACAGCCCGCAGGTGCAGAATCTGCTCTCGCTCGTGCCGAAGAACTACAACGGTGTCGGCATCACCGACGCGGGCCGCCTGCTCAACATGCTCGCCACCGCCGCCGCTGCGCTCGAAAGCCAGACCGGTGGCAAGAACAAGAACGCCGCCGCGAAGAAAAAAGGCCCTGGCAAGAAAGCGCTCGCACCGGAGGAAGCCGCCGCTGCGGCCGCGTCAGGATGGTTCGACTCCAGCGCCCGTCCCTCGAACGAGACCTTCCAGCGCTACTTTGGAAGCCTGCTCAGCACCAGCTACTCCCTACCTGACGCGCTTCACCTGCACTACCTGACCACGCCTGTCGAAGCGAAGTAACAGCCGATGCTGGATGCCAGATGCTGGATTCTGGATCAAGCATCAAGCCGCCAGCATCTAGCATCATTCTCATGCGCTCCCTCGCTCTCGCCCTCCTGACCGCGTCTTCCTTCGCAGCTCCGCCCGCGCTCTACTTCGACGGTCCGGAGATCGTCAAACTCGACTGGAACACCTCCAGTCCGCGCACAGGGGACTTCAATGGCGACGGACTCACCGACCTCGCCATCGTGAATTCCTCGCGAGCGCGCATCGAGTTCCTGCTTCAGCGCAAAGACGGCGTGCAGCCCGGCGATCCCGAGAAATCTGCCCGCGAGGACCGCTGGAACCCGATTCTTGAAGTTTCGCGCTTCGACAAGCAACCTCTCGTCGTCGGCCACGCCGCCACCACGCTCGTCGTGGGCGACTGGAATGGCGACAAGAAGCACGACATCGCCTTCATCACCGACGAGGAGAAGCTCGTCCTCCGCATGCAGGGCGAAAAAGGCTCGTGGACGCAAAAACGCGAGTTCACGCTCGATTCCACCGCGGATGACACAGAAACCCTCGTCGCACACGATTTGAACGGCGACGGCCGCGATGACATCGCGCTCCTCACCAGCACGCGCTTGATGGTGCTGCTGCAAAAAGCGCCCGGAGAGTGGTCTGAGCCGCAAAACCACGCGCTTGGCGAAAGCGGCTGCGCCGGGATCGGTGCCGCTGATCTCGATGGTGACGGCCGCGTGGATCTTTTCTACACCGCGCCAGAGGGAGACGCGCTGCTCGTGCGTCTGCAGCATGACGGCGCGACGTTTGGCGAGGAATGGCGTCTCGAAATCCCCAACACACGGCACTGGCTGCATGCCGTGCGTCTGGGCGGAAAGAAAACAGGCGTCGCTTGGATTCAGGACGAGACCAGCATGGTCGAGGTTGCCAAAATCGTGCGAGGCGCCTCCGAGCCCGATTCCGACCGCGCCGCCACCATCCGTTATGCCATGCCGCCTTCCGACTCAAAGAACGGCACCGTCGCTCATGGAGACCTCACTGGCGACGGCATCGCCGATGTGGTGATGGCCGAGCCCAAGGCGGCGCGCGTGTGGTTGTTCCAAGGCACCTCCGGGGGCGGATTCAGCGAAGGTCGCGAGTTCCCCGTGCTCAGCGGCGTCGAATCGCTCGCCATCGCGGATGTGGATGCCGACAAAAAGACCGACCTTGTCCTCCTCAGCCCTGGCGAGCAGTCCATCGGTGTTGCTCACTGGAAAGACAATCGCCTCGTCTATCCCGAGATCGTTTATCAAGCCAAGGAAGGAGAGACTTTGCTCACATTGACCACCGACTCGGCCATTCTTTGCGTCAGCGAGGTCAAATCGAAGCCCCAGCTCGTCACCCTTCGCAAAAACACCGCCGCAAAGGGTTTCACCCCGTCGGTGCAGGAGCTCGCGGTCAAAACCGGCCGCATCAACGGCATCCGCGTCATCGATGCCAATCAGGACGGTCGTGGCGATCTCGCCTTGTTCTCCAATCTCGGCCCCATGCAGCTCCTCCTCAGCACCGCGGACGCAAAAGCACCGTTCAAACGTGTCGAGGGCATTCCAGACACTTTTGTCGCCAAACTCTCTCCGGCCGCGCTCACCACGGGTGATCTCGATGGCGACGGCAAGGCCGAGTTCATCATCGCCCGGCAGCAGCTTGCTCGTGCTTTCAAGGTCGATGCCGATGGCAGGGCTTCTGTCGTCGAGCAGTTCAACGCGCCTGACCCCTCCGCCGAGCTGCACAGCGCCCTCGTCTCCCGCAAAGATGGCAAAACATCCGTGCTACTCATCGACGCCACGCACAGCAAGCTGCATGAACTCATCGCGGGCAAAGATCGTGTCTATCGTGCTGACCACACCCACCCACTGCCCGTCATGACACCCGAGCAATGCGTGCTCATGGGCGAAGAAAAAAGCACGAGGCTGCTCTTGCTCGGCAAAACCAGCTTCCAGATCACCCCGCTCGACGGCTCCACGCTCAAGCTCGAAACCGTGACTACCTTCGACAGCGAGCTGAAGGACACCACGCCCTCCGACCTCATCGCCACGTCCTTTTCCGGCGAAGATCGCGATGACATCGCCCTGCTCGACACCGCGAAGAGCCGCGTGATCGAGTTCTTCCAGCCCTCCAACGGCTCGGAGTGGGAAAGCTCGATGTATTTCCGCGTTTTCGAGACCGACCCGCATTTCCGTGGCAAAACCGGCCTCGAAAACGAACCGCACGACTACGCCGCCCTCGATCTCGACAACGACGGCCGCCTCGACCTCTGCCTCCTCACGCACGACCGCGTGCTGCTCTACACGCGGAAGAAATAACTCCCGATCCCGCAGGGATCAGAGAAATTAGCCAGGGGTCGAAGACCCCTGGAACACGAGCGACACACATCTTCTCTCAAGAGCGCATCCCGGAGGTATGCAAGAAGCTGACTTGCCTCCCCAGCCCTTCGCGACATCATGCCGCCCAACGATGAAACGTCTCTACCGCCACGCCCAGATCGCCAGCGAAGACTCGCCGCAGCTTCACACCGCCGACGTGCTGGTGGAAGGCGACGAGATCATCGGCGTGGCCGCGAACATAACCGGCGTTGAGCATGCGGAGGTCATCGACTGCACGGGCCGCATCCTGATGCCCGCGATGTTCGACATCCATGTCCACGCACGCGAACCCGGCCAGGAGGAGAAGGAAAACATCGCCAGTTGTGCGGAGGCGGCCATCAACGGCGGCATCACCGGCTTCGTCATGATGCCAAACACCTCTCCCGCCATCGACAACGCGGGCGTGGTCCGCAGCGTGCTCGAAAGCGCCCGCCGCACGCGCATTGGCCCCGGCATTTACACTTCGGGAGCCATCACCAAGGGCCGCAAGGGCGAGGAACTCGCCGGCATCGCCGGTATGAAGGCCGCTGGTGCTGTGATGCTCACCGACGACGGTTTTCCCGTCGATAATCCGCAGGTGCTCCGTCGCGCGATGGAATACGCGCGCGAATTCGACCTGCCGCTCGCCAGTCACTGCGAGGTGAAGGAACTCAGCGGCAAAGGCTGCATGCACGAGGGCAAAATCAGCTACTCCCTCGGCCTGCCTGGCATTCCCGCCATCAGCGAGGAGATCTGCATCGCCCGCGACATCCGTCTCGCCGAATACACGGGCGTGCATCTCAACATTCAGCACGTGAGCACCGAACGCGGCATGGGCACCATTAAGAGAGCCAAAGATCGCGGCATCCGCGTCACCTGCGAGATCGCGCCCCATCACTTGATGTTCAATCACGAGCACATCGGTGACTACGACACCCACTACAAGATGAACCCGCCGCTGCGCACGGCGGAGGACAACGCCGCGCTGCTTAAAGGCCTCAAAGACGGCCTCTTCGACGTCATCGCCACCGATCACGCCCCGCACACGCCGTTTGAGAAGAACCAGGACTTCGCCAGCGCACCCTTCGGCATCACCGGCCTCGAAACCGCCCTCGTCTCGCTCTACGACCGTTTCATCAGCAAAGGCGTGTTCGATTGGAGCATCATCGTGAAGCGCTACAGCGCCGAACCACGCCGCCTCATGAAACTGCCCACGGTTCCGATCAAAGAAGGCGGCATCGCCGAGTTCATCCTCTTCAATCCGAGTCGCACCACTACTTACAGCCGTGACTTCATGAAGTCGAAGAGCCTCAACACGCCGTTCCTCGATCAAACACTGCAAGGCATGGTCGAACGCGTGATCTACCGCGGCGAGGAGCTGCTGGTGAGGTAAGGCACTTTACACCGCGTTTACAGACGCCTGCCGCCGCTTGGATCACCATGGCGGCATGAAGACTCTGCTAGCCGCTCTTTTTCTCACCACCCCCGTGCTCGCACAGACGGCGCGCATGCCGGTGTGGATCTCGCCCAACACGCGGATCATCGCTCCGCACCTTCAGCAGTCCGTTCAGGTGACCGGCGTCGATGCGCGCATCGACATCGCCGACCAGATCGCCGTCACCACGCTCGACATCGCCCTGCGCAACCCGGCCAACCGTCCGCAGGAGTCAGAACTGCTCGTCCCGGTGCCACAGGGAGCCGTTCTGAAGGCCTTCGCTTTTGAAGGCGGCAACGCGGAAGCCACCGCCCGCCTGCTCCCGCGCGATGAGGCCCGCCGCATCTACGACAGCATCGTGGCGCAGACGCGTGACCCTGCGTTGCTCGAGTTCGTGGGGAACGCGGTCGTGAAATCGAGCGTGTTTCCGGTTCCGGCCAACGGGACACAAAAGGTTCGCGTGACTTACGAGCAGCTTCTCGAAGCCGACGGCTCGCGTCTCGACTACGTGCTGCCGCGTTCGGAGGCGGTGGAGTATTCCGTGCCGTGGAAGCTCTCCATGCGCGTCAAATCGACCACGCGCATCGCCTCCGTGTATTCACCGAGCCACGAGGTCGCCGTGAAACAGCCGGGCAACGGCGAAGCGAACCTTTCCTGCGAGACCAAGGACCCCGGAGCCTTCCGCGTGTCATTCCTGCGCGAAACGAAGGACGAAATGACCGCCTCCTTGCTCGCTTATCCTGATCCAAAGATCGGTGGCGGCTACTTCCTCGTCATGATCGCCCCGCCAAAGCCCAAAGCGGACGCGAAACCGATCAAACGTGAGGTCACGCTCGTGATCGACCGCAGCGGCAGCATGGCGGGACCGAAACTCGACCAGGTCAAAGCCGCCGCATTGCAGGTGGTTGAAGGCTTGAATGACGGCGAAGGCTTCAACCTCATCGTCTATAACGAAGCGGTCGAAATGTTTGCCGCGCAGCCGGTGATCAAGAACGCCGAGACGACAAAACAGGCGCGCGACTACATCAGCGCCCTGCGCGTGAGCGGCGGCACGAACATTCATGACTCCGTGGTCGAAGCGCTGCGTCAGAAGCCGCTCGAAGGCATGTTGCCGATCATCCTGTTCCTCACCGACGGCCTGCCCACCATCGGCCAGACGTCCGAAAAGGCGATTCGTGAGGCCGTGGCGAAGGGAAACCCGCATCAGCGCCGCGTTTTCACCTTTGGCGTCGGTGTGGACGTGAACACGCCGCTGCTCTCCCGCATCGCCCGTGAAACACGTGCCAGCGCCGAGTTTGTGCTTCCGAAAGAGGATGTCGAAGTCAAAGTCGGACGCGTGTTTGACCGCCTGCGCGGCCCGCTGCTCACCAAACCGGCGCTGCGTGTGCTCGACGATCCGAATCGCGTCAGCGACCTGATCCCATCACCTCTGCCCGACGTGTTCGAAGGTGAGCAGATTCTTCTCTCCGGCACGTATCGTGGCGAAGCGCCGCTGCATTTTCAGCTCACCGGCGCATCGGCGGAAGGCGAGCGGAAGTTCGACTTCACCTTCAATCTCGACAAAGCGAGCACCGCGAACGCCTTCGTGGCTCGTTTGTGGGCCAGCAACAAGATCGCCGTGCTCAGCGAGGCGATTCGCGATCTCGGCGCTGATGGCGCGACGGCGAACACGACCGAGTTGGTGAATGAAATTGTCCGCCTTTCGACGCAGTTCGGCATTTTGACCGAATACACCGCCTTCCTGGCCGAGGAAGGCACCCATCTGGCCGCCGCGCCCGCAAACGCCGCTCGTGCCGCTTTCAACTACAACGACAAGGCCATGAAGGTGCGCAGCGGACCCGCCGCCGTGTCGCAGGCAGACAATTTGCAGAAGGCCGCCGAATCGAAGCAGCTCAACGTTCGCAATCGCTTCCTCGACGAGAAGATGCAGGCCGTGGAAATCACCAGCGTGCAGCAGGTTCAGGCCGGGGCCTTCTTCAACAAGGGCAATCGCTGGAGCGACTCAACTGCCGCTAAGTCCGAGCGTGCGCCGGATCGCACCGTCGAGATCGGCAGCACCGAGTTCGGCCGCTTGGTCGATGAAGTCGCCGCCGACAATCGCCAGGGCCTCTTCGCGCTGCGTGGCGAGCTGCTGCTCGAACACCGCGGCCAGCTCGTGCTCATCCGCTGATCCTTTCCCGTCAACTCCACTCAACATCATCATGAAAACAAAACACATCCTCATCGGCACCGCGTTTACCGCTTGCCTTGCCATCGCCAAAGAAGTTCAACCGCCCGCACCCGTGGCGGAGGTCGCCAAAGTCCAAGCTGTCGTCAGTGACACGCCCGTCGTTCAGATCGCCGTCTTGCTCGACACGAGCGGAAGCATGAGCGGTCTCATTGATCAGGCAAAGACACAGCTTTGGAAGCTCGTGAACGAGTTCATCACTGCCAAGCAGGACGGCAAGACGCCCGTGGTGCAGGTGGCGCTTTATGAGTACGGCAAATCATCTCTGCGTGCCGAGGAGAACTGGATTCGCCAGATTCAGCCGCTCACACGGGACCTCGATAGGGTTTCCGAGGAGCTTTTCGCCCTCACCACGAATGGTGGCGATGAATACTGCGGCGCGGTCATCCAGCGTGCGACGAAGGATCTTGCCTGGGATGCGAATCCAAAGGTTTACAAGGCCATTTTCATCGCCGGAAACGAGCCGTTCACCCAGGGGCCGATTGAGTCCAAACAAAGCTGTAAGGAGGCCATCGCCAAGGGCATCATCGTCAACACGATCCACTGTGGTGGCGAGGCGCAGGGCATCGCTGAGCATTGGAATCAAGGCGCACTGCTCGCCGACGGCAAATACCTCGTGATCGACCAGAACCAGGCCATCGTTCACATTGAGGCACCGCAGGACAAGGAGATCGTGAAGCTCAACGAGGAACTCAACCGGACCTACATCAACTACGGTGCCGCCGCACCGGCTGCGAAGGCCCGGCAGGTGGCGCAGGACATCAATGCCGCCGCCAAGCCCGAATCAGGCGCGGCGGTGCAGCGCATCGTCAGCAAGGCCAGCGCAAACTACTTCAACAGCAGTTGGGATCTCGTGGATGCCAGCAAGGACAAGAGCTTTGACATCACGAAGGTCAAAGAGGCCGATCTGCCCGAAGAAATGAAGAAAATGACGATCGATGAGCGCAGAGCCCACCTCGTGAAGAAAACCGCCGAGCGTGAGGAGATTCAGAAGAAGGTGCTGGCCCTGAACAAGGAGCGCGAGGCCTACGTCGCCGCCCAGCGCAAGGAATCTGCCAAGAACGACACGCTGGACACCGCGATGGTGAAAGCGCTGCGCTCGCAGGCGGAGAAAAAGGGCATTGCGTGGGAGAAGTAGGCAATGACGAAGGCATCCACACAGACATGAGGCTCAAATTCGTCATTCCGCATTCGTCATTTCTCAGTTAACCTTGCCGCATGCACACCATCCTGGTCATCGAAGACGACGCCGCGATCCGTCGCGGCGTTTTGGATGCGCTCAAGTTCGCCGGACACACCACCTTGGAGGCCGGAGACGGTGAAAAGGGGCTGAAGCTGGCCTTGAGCGCGACGTTTGACCTCATGCTGCTCGATCTGGTGCTGCCGCATGCGAGCGGCTTTGACATTCTGAAGGCGCTGCGCCGTGAGCGGCCAGGGACGCCGGTCATCATCCTCTCGGCTCGTGGAGAGGAGAATGACCGCGTGCGTGGTCTGCGCCTCGGCGCGGATGATTACGTCGTGAAGCCTTTCAGCGTGCGCGAACTGCTCGCCCGTGTCGAAGCCGTGTTGCGTCGCGCTCCGGAACGTCAGCCGGTGAGCGAAACGCTCACGCTTGCCTCTGCCATGATCGATTTCGGCCAGAGCGAGGCCCGATTCGAGAACGGGGAGCGCGCCGAGCTTTCCGAGCGCGAGCGCGATGTGCTGCGCTACCTCGCCCTGAACCGCGGCAGGCCTGTTTCACGCGAAGAACTGCTCCAGCGCGTCTGGCACATCGACAACAAGCAGACGGAGACCCGCACGGTGGACATGCACATCGCCAATTTGCGCCACAAACTGCGAGATGATGCCGAGTCGCCACGTGTGATCGTGACGGTGCGCGGCAAAGGCTACCAGCTTGCATGAATCCAGATTTTTGAACCACTCATCGGACACTAATGGAACACCAATGTCAGAGCCGGAACAATGAGTGCTGATTAGTGACCATTAGCGGTTCAAATCCAATCTCCATCATATGCGCAAACCACTCCACATCTGGATCACCTTCCTCGCCTGCCTCGGGCTGCTGCTCGCGGCGATGGGTTGGGTGGGGTGGCACACCCTGGCGCTTGAGCGCGAGCGTGAAAGCGCGACGCGGGACGCGGAACAGCAGGAGCGCGTGCGGCTGGCGCTTTGGCGGCTCGATTTCCAGGCCAGCTCACTGCTGATGCGCGAAAACGCGCGGCCGCCGCATGATTTCCGCCCGTTTCATTCACCCGAGGGCCTAGTAAACAAGCAGTATGACAATGTGGCGAAGGGCGAGGTGCTCGTGCCTTCGTCGTTGCTCGTGGAGACTCCGGAGCATGTGCTGCTGCATTTCCAGATGGACTCACGCGGTCAGGTGCTGTCCCCGCAGGTGCCGCAGAACGGAGAGCGAACCCTAGCACTCGCACAATTCATCAATGCTGACGATCTCACCCGCAGCGAGCAGCGCCTCAGCGGCCTGCGTGAGTTGCTGGCGAGTCCGGCCAAAATCTCGGCGCCTTTCAAGGAGGAAGCCGCGAGTTTCTGGCGTGGAGCGAGCAGATCGGTTGCGCCGAGAGCTGCCGCGCCCAGCCCCATGCTCTACAACAAACAACTGCTGGCAGAGACTGCATGCGTGGCGCGCTTTGAGTTTGATGACACGCAGGCTATCGGAAGCGATGCCAACATGCCACGCAATCCAGCCTGGAATGCACAGCAGGGCACGTTGGCCACCCAGCAACAGCAGTCGGTGCTCAACACCGCAGAGAACATGTCGCGCAATCGTGCCGTCAACGCGCAGGTGGAGGAGGCGATCAAACAACAGCCGATGATCAAGACGAAGGTGGTCGCGGAGATGCTGGCCATATCCGATGACCAAAAGGCGGTGCCCAAGCCACAGGCTTCCAAACCGCTGAAGAAGGAAGCTAGCAAACCAGGCGAGGTCGAAAAACTGGCAGCCGCCACACCTGCAGCAGCTTCGAAGGCCAAGGAAGGCGATCAAACAGCCGCGGTGCGATTGGAGCCGCAGAAAGCGCTTCCACTGGTAAGCTCACCTGTGCCTATGGTGGCCGACGTTTTCGCGGCAGGGGGAGCTTTGTCTGCAGCACCTGCTGCTCCCGCGGATCCCTATGCCCGTGCGCCGCTTGAAGCTGCCAAGCCGAGTCCAGTCACCATGGGGCGTAGGGGCATCACGCCGGCCCCGAACAGTTCACGTCCGTTCGTAGGCGTGTGGTTGGATGAAAACCTTCTGCTCACCCGTGAGGCCACGGTGGACGGCACGCGCATGGTCCAGGGAGTGTGGCTGGACTGGCCCGCGCTTCGGACAGCCTGGCTGCGCGAAATCACCGACCTTTTTCCCGACGCCAAAATCGAACCCGCCGCCAATCCGGTTCCGGGACAGCCGGCCGTCTATGATCCGCTGCGATTTGCCGCGCTGCCGGTTCAATTGGTCCCTGGCCCGATCCAGCTTCCGCCACTGCCGTTTTGGACGCCGCTGCGCAAATCACTCGGCATCGCGCTTGCGTGTGTGGTGCTGGCTGCTGCTGCGGTTGGCCTAGTGCTCTTCGGCACCGTGGCGCTGAGTGAACGCCGCGCGGATTTCGTCTCTGCCGTGACGCACGAGCTGCGCACGCCGCTGACGACGTTTCGCCTTTATTCCGAAATGCTGGCGGACGGCATGGTGGCCGATGAGGCGCAGCGGAAGACTTATCTCGACACGCTCAGTGGAGAAGCAGGCCGTTTGAGCCATCTCGTCGAAAATGTGCTGGCGTATGCGCGCCTCGAGCGCGGCAGTGCGAAGGCGAGAGCCGAGAATGTGACGATTGGCGAGCTGCTGGACCGCATCCTGCCCCGTTTGAAGCAACGCGCCGATGATTGCGGCATGGAGGTGCGCGTGCATGCGACGGAAGCCGACCGCAAAACGTCGCTGCACATCGACGCGGCCGCGGTAGAGCAGATTCTTTTCAATCTCGTCGATAACGCCTGCAAATACGCCGCCCCGCGTGCTGCAGAGCCCGTGATTCATGTGGAAGCGGACACGAGCGGCAAGTTCGCCATGCTCCGTGTGCGCGATCACGGCGTCGGCATCTCCCGCGGCGAGCGACGGCGCATTTTCCATCCCTTTCACAAGAGCGCGGACCAAGCAGCGCACTCCGCTCCGGGCGTCGGCCTGGGTCTCGCGCTGTGTCGCAGACTGGCGACCGCGCTTGGCGGGGCGATCACGCTTGATCCTGGGCACAAGGACGGCGCGTGCTTTGTGCTGAGCCTGCCGAAGTGATCTCCGAGTGATGCGGGCACTCTTGCCCGCAAAAAAGCACGCGTGAAGCTCGAACTGCGGGCAGGAGTGCCCGCATCACTTTATCTCACTTCTCTCCCGCGAGCGTGACAGCGCCTGTGACGATGACATTTCCGGCCTCATCACGGACTTCGCCGCTCATCTGCCCTAGCGTGTCGAGCATGCCTTGAAGAGTGCCGCTGATGTGGATCGACTGCCCCGGTGTGATGCTGCCGAGGATCTTGATCTGACGCACGGCGGTGAGGCGCAGGTTTTTGAGCGGTGCCTCGCCGGGGCGAGTCTGCATCAGGATGCCGCCGAGTTGAGCGAGCGCCTCAATCATGAGCACGCCGGGCATGAGCGGAGAGTTGGGGAAATGACCGCGCAGAAACACCTCGTCGCCTTTCAGCCTCCACCTTGCTCTGGCGGAGACGCCAGGGACGAGTTCGTCGAGTTCGTCGATGAAGCGAAACTCAGGCCCGTGAGGAAGGGCGGAAAGCGCTTGAACAAGGTCGGCGGGCGATGACATGCTTCGGTCTTATTCAGGAAACACCACCAGAGCAAACGCCAAGATGCACGCCGATGATCGTTCGCGTGTTCACGAAGGCATGGCTGGCGCTGGTGTTCGCGGTCAGCATGGCCTACTGGGCCGTCGGAGGCCTGCTTTTCGTGCTCGCCGGGCTCGTGCTCGCGCCGCTGCTGCCGCAGGAAAAATCACGCGCCATCGGCCAGGCGCTTCTCCAGGCGGCCTTTCGCAGTTTTCTTCGACTGTTGCGGCTGTGCGGCGTGTTTGAGTGCGAATTCCGCGGTTTTGAGGCGCTGGAGGGCGTCAGCGGCGGGTTCATCATCGCGCCGAATCATCCGGCTTTGTGGGACGCGGTTTTTGTCATCGCCAAGGTGCCCGGCCTGCGCTGCATTTTGAAAGCATCACTGATGCACAATCCCTTCCTGCGCGGCGGTGCGAGGCTGGCGGGGTTCATCCCGAACAAGCCCGCGCACAAGATGCTCCAGCGTTCCATCGAGGCGCTGCGCCAGGGCGACCGGTTGTTGTTTTTCCCGGAGGGGACACGAACCTGGAAGCGTGAGAATAGCATCAACGATTTCCAAGGCGGCCTCGGCATTATTGCCACGCAGTCGAGCGCGCCGGTGTGGCCGGTCTTCATCGAGACGAACAGCGACTATCTTGGCAAAGGCTGGCCGTTGTGGCGTCTGCCGGACAAAAAAATCTCACTGCGCATCACCCTGGGTGAACCGCTGGCCAGCCCGCCAGACGAAACCGCCGCCGACTTCATGCGGCGGCTGCGGGGTGTTTATTTGAGGGCCCTCGGTGCCAACCTGTCAGCAGCGCAGTAAGCAGGCCGGATTTCAGCTTGCGACAGGAGTCTTTCTCGCGTCCATCCCGCCTCCTTTTTGGGGCGCATGAAGCTCATTGTTCTCATTCCCAGCTACAACACCGGACGCCTGCTGGCGGACACGGTCGCGCATGTGCTGAAACAGTGGAGCGACGTGCTGGTCGTCATCGATGGCAGCACGGATGGCAGCGAAAAGACCGTGGAAGCCATGCAGAGCTCCCATCATGGGCTGCGCATGCTCAAACAGACCCGCAATTGCGGCAAAGGAGCCGCTGTATTGCGTGGGGCGGTATCTGCCTCCAGCGAGGGCTTCACGCATGTGCTGACGATGGATGCGGACGGCCAGCATCCGGCCGATTGGATCCCCAAGTTCAGCGAACTCGCCAACGCACACCCCGAGGCGGTGCTTTTTGGTAAGCCGGTTTTCGGGCCCGAAGCGCCGCAGCTTCGTGTGCAGGGCCGCCGCATCTCCAATTCGTGGGCCGCGCTCGAAACGCTCGGCTGGGGCATCGGCGACTCGCTCTTCGGCATGCGCGTGTACCCGGTGAGTGCTCTGTTGCGTGCGTTTCACGGAACTTCGTTCGCGCGCCGCTTCGACTTTGACACCGAGATCGCCGTGCGCGTCTGCTGGCATGGCGTGCCGGCGGTGCAGGTGCCGACGCCTGTGCGTTACCTCTCCGCCGCCGAGGGCGGCGTGTCGCAGTTTCGGTATTTCCGCGACAACGCGGTGCTCACCTGGATGCACACGCGTTTGTTCTTCGGATTCGTCTTCCGTCTGCCGCTGCTGATCTGGCGCGTGCTCCGTGGCGGAAACCCTCTCAAAAAGATGCATGTGAAATGATGGGCGGGTGCGATCACGGCGTTCATCGCTCATGCGCACGCTGCTTTTCGCCCTCGGGTTCGCCGTCAGCCTTCATGCCGCGCCGAACATCCTTTTCATCGTCTCGGATGATCAGCGGCCGGACACGATCCACGCGCTGGGCAATGTGGTGATCGAAACCCCCAACCTCGACCGCCTCGTCAGGCGCGGCACGTCATTCACGCGAGCCTATGCCGGTTATCCGATCTGCCACGTCAGCCGGGCGCAGATTCTCACGGGAACACCGGCCTTCAAGGCGTTGCCGAAGTATCCAGGCGGGGCGATCGACCCGAAACTCGCTACCCTGGCCGGCACGCTGCAAAAGGCGGGCTACCACACCTGCTACAGCGGCAAATGGCACAACGACGGGCATCCCTTGCAGCGCGGTTACATCACCACCAGCGGCCTTTACTCCAGCGGCGGCGGGAAAGGTGTCACGCAGCCGGGGACCGACGATCGCGGCCGTCCGCTCACCGGCTATCGCGGCTGGACGTTTAAGGATGATCAAAACAAGGCCGAGATCGACAAAGGCGTCGGCCTCCAAGCCGACAACAGCCGCCACATCGCCGATGGAGCCACTCGCGGCATTCAAACCGCGCCGAAGGACCGGCCGTGGTTTGTGCATGTGAACTTCGCTTTCCCGCATGATCCGCGACAGTGGCCCGCTGGGATGAAAAACCGCTATGATCCGGCGAAAATGCCGCTGCCAGCCAATTTCGCCGCCAATCACCCTTTTGATCACGGCAACATCGACGGGCGCGACGAGCAGCTTCTGCCGACTCCGCGCACGGAGGCCGCTGTGCGCGAGGAACTGGCGCTTTATCACGCGATGATCACCGATCTCGACGCACAGCTCGGCCGCATCCTCGCCGCGCTGTCCTCACCCGACGACACGATCGTCGTTTTCACCGCCGATCAGGGTCTTGCGCTCGGCAGCCACGGCCTGCTCGGCAAACAGAACCAGTATGAGCACAGCATCCGCAGCCCCTTGATCATCTGCGGCCCCGGTCTGCCGCAAAATCAGCGCAGCGCCGCCTTGGTTGAGCTGCGGGACATCTTTCCGACGCTTTGCGATCTTGCCGCCATTCCGATCCCGTCCACCGTTCAGGCCAGAAGCATCGTGCCCGTGCTCCGGCATCAAACCGACCGCGTGCGCGACTTCGTCACCGGCGTCTTCACCGACACCCAGCGCATGATTTGCGATGAACGCTGGAAATTCGTGATCTACCCCCAGGTGAACCGCGAGCAGCTCTTCGACCTTCAAAGTGACCCTGACGAGTGTCGCGATCTCAGCGACGACCCTTCCCACAAAGCCAAACGCAACGAGATGAAGTCACGCTTGGAAGCTTGGCGGCGTGACCATGGTGATCCGAATCTTTGACTGCTCGCAGCACCCATGGGCATTCCAAGTCTCAAGTGCCAGATTTCACGATGAAGCTGGTGCCTGGCGCTCATTCGCCGATCCACACCGGTGTTCCCACCGGGACGAGGTCGAAAAGCTCGGTCATCTCCCGATTCCGCATTCGCACGCAGCCATGGCTGGCCGGACGGCCGATGCTGTTCTCGTCGTTGGTGCCGTGGATGTAGATGTAGCGTTGAAAGGTGTTCGCATTTCTTGGCTCCAGGCCGTGCAGCCAGAGGATGCGCGTGAGGACGAAGTCGGACTTCGTGTCCATGCCCGGCGTCCACAGGCCCACGGGCTTCCTTGATTTGAAAATCGTGCCGCATTCCGCACCCTCGCCGTGTTTCTCTTTGACCATGAAATGACCAAGCGGCGTCTTGTTGCTGCCCTCGGTGAAGCCGAGGCCAAACTTCGACGTTGAGCACGGCCACTCCCTTAGAAGACGAACGCCATCAAACACACGCAGCCGCTGCGTGCCGATGCTGACTTCGAGGCGTGGATTCGTGAGGTTCATGCGGTCTTCTGGCCCAACATCATGTGATGGGCCGACTTCAGCCAGTGAAAGGCTTTCAGGCAAGCGCCTTTCCCGCCCTTGCATCCGGGCGGCCTGCCCTTACTATCGCGGCCCTTTTTCAACCACCCCCAACCCTGACACCATGAGTACCCTGAAGAACGTCGCCATCGTCGGAGCCACCGGCGCTGTGGGCGCGGAGATGATCCGCTGCCTTGAACAGCGCCAGTTCCCCGTCGGCCAGCTTACCCTCCTCGCCTCCGCACGCAGCGCCGGGAAGAAGCTGAAGTTTAAAGGTCAGGACATCACGATTCAGGAGCTCACGCCGGATTCGTTCAAGGGCATCGACATCGCGCTGTTCAGCGCCGGTGGCGGCATCTCGCGAGATTTTGCACCGCATGCCGTGAAAGCCGGTGCCGTGGTCGTGGACAACTCGTCCTACTTCCGTCAGGACCCAAACACGCCGCTCGTGGTGCCAGAAATCAACGCCGCCGACGTGAAGGCGCACAAAGGCATCATCGCCAACCCGAACTGCACCACCGCGATCTCGCTGATGGCGCTGTATCCGCTGCACCAGGCGTTTGGCGTGAAGCGCATCTTTGCCAGCAGCTATCAGGCTGTCTCCGGTACCGGCGCGCAGGCCATTGAAGAGCTTGCGAATCAGTCCCGCGAGTGGGCTTCACAAAACCGCGCCTGGGACGCCGCGAAGCTCGACAGCAAGCCGCACGTCTATCCGCATCAGATCGCTTTCAACGCGATCCCACAGGTCGATTCCTTCCTCGACACCGGCTACACGAAGGAAGAGATGAAGATGGAGAACGAAGGCCGCAAGATCATGCATCACCCCGACTTTCGTGCCTCGGTGACCTGCGTGCGCATCCCGGTCTTCCGCTCGCACAGCATCGCCATCAGCGCTGAGTTTGAAAAGCCGGTCACGATCGAAGCTGCGCGTGAAGTGCTCTCGAAGGCCCCTGGCCTCGACGTGCTCGATGATCCGGCGAACAAGGTCTATCCGCTCGCTCTCGACATCGCGGGCCGCGACAACTGCGCCGTGGGCCGTCTTCGCATGGACTGCGCACTCGACAACGGCCTGGCCTTCTGGGTCGTCGGCGACCAGCTCCTCAAAGGAGCCGCGCTGAACGCGGTGCAGATCGCGGAGTGCTTGCTGTAAGCGCTCTTCAATCTCAAATTCACGAAAGGCGGAGCCGTGAGGTTCTGCCTTTTTGTTTCACTGCAATCCCAAACTCCTCACAGCCCTAGCAGCTCGCGCATGCGTTCCTTTGGAATGCCGCCGACCTCACGGCCGGTTTCTCGTCCTGATTTGTAGGCGATGAAGGTGGGCACGCCGCGCACACCGTGAGCGCGGGCGAGTTTGGGGTCTTCATCGATGTTGATGCGAACCACGAGCGCTTTGCCCTGCAGTTCGCGCGACAGCTCCTCGACCATCGGGCCGACGACCTTGCACGGGCCGCACCAGTCGGCGTAAAACTCGACGAGCACCGGCACCTTCGCCGTGCGCACCGAGGAAATCGACGTGGCGCTGCCAACGCCGCCCCCAGAAGCCGGACGCAGCATGTCAAAGGCGATCCAGCCCATGAGGGCGAGGAACGCCCCGGTGATCCAGAGGCCGATGTTTCCCTTGTTCATGCGGAAACATGGTTCATCCGGGAAGTTGGTGCGGTAATCAGGTGCCTGTGAGTATGTCTTTTGACTCGTGAAGCGCGTAGATGCGCAGGTGGAGGAAGTCCACGTCGCGGTAGCCGTAGGCCATGCGGGTGA
>Ga0169931_10003131_pt1 | contig 26478 bp, 19 predicted proteins | sample Kivu_15m_20L_FD_129675 | JGI IMG/M metagenome (GOLD analysis project Ga0169931, IMG submission 129675) | Freshwater microbial communities from Lake Kivu, Western Province, Rwanda to study Microbial Dark Matter (Phase II) - Kivu_15m_20L... | ecosystem: Environmental > Aquatic > Freshwater > Lake...
CCTCGATGCCGCGGCCGATGAACGTGCGCTTGCCGTGCGGCTTGAGCAGCCGGCTGCACATCATCGGCGTGAGCGTGAGCGCGATGAAGCCCGAGATCAGCACCGCGCCGGCGAGCGTGAGCGCAAACTCGATGAACAGCCGTCCGCTACGCCCGGGCGTGAACGCGACCGGCGCGTACACCGCCGCCAGCGTGAGCGTCATCGCGACCACCGCGAAGCCGACCTCCTTCGTGCCCTTGAAGGCCGCGGCCATCGGCGACATTCCCTCCTCGATGTGCCGGTACACGTTCTCGAGCACGACGATCGCGTCGTCGACCACCAGGCCGATCGCCAGCACGAGCGCAAGCAGCGTGAGCGTGTTGATCGAGAACCCGGCGAGCTGCATCAGGAAGAAGCTCGAGACCAGCGCGACCGGGATGGTCACCATCGGGATCATGCTGGCCCGCAATGAGTGCAGGAACACGAAGATCACCAGCGCGACCAGCGCCACCGCCTCGAGGATCGTCCGGTACACCGACTGGATCGCTCGGTCGATGAACACCGTGTTGTCGTTGGCGATCTGGATCGTGACCCCGGGCGGCAGGTCGCGCTGGATGTTCGGCAACTCGGCGCGCAGCGCCTGCGCCAGCGTGAGCGGGTTCGCGGTGGCCTGCTTGACCACCCCGACCGAGACCGCGCTGCGCCCGTTGAGCCGGACGATCGACCGCTCGTTCTTCGGCGCGATACCCACCTTGGCGACGTCGCGGATCCGCACCGGGTAGCCGTTGATCGTCCTCACCACCACCGACTCGAACTCGCTCACCCGCTGCAGGTCGGTCTGAGAGACCACGGTGAACTCACGCTGACTGCTCTCGATGCGGCCGGAGGGGATCTCGACGTTCTGGCGCCTCAGCGCATCCTCGACGTCCTGGGGCGTGAGCCGGTAGGCGGCCAGGCGCTCCGGGTCGAGCCAGATGCGCATCGAGTAGGCGCGCTCGCCGAAGATCCTGACGTCGGCGGCGCCCGGCAGGGTCTGGATGCGCGGCTTGACGTTGCGGTTCACGTAGTCGGAGATGTCCAGCGGATTCATCGAATCGCTGGAGAACGCCAGCCAGATGATCGGGTTCGCGTCCGCCTCCACCTTCGCGATCACCGGCTCGTCGGCGTCCTGCGGCAGGCGCTGGCGAACGCGCGCGACGCGGTCACGCACGTCGGCGGCCGCCGAGTCCGCGTCGCGCTCGAGTCGAAAGCGCACCGTGATCTGGCTCTGCTCGGGGCGGGAGATCGACGTCAGCACGTCGACGCCCTCGATGCCGGCGATCGAGTCCTCGAGCGGCTTGGTGACCTGCGACTCGATGATCTCGGCCGATGCGCCGAGGTACCGGGTGTCGACGTTGACCACCGGCAGATCGATCTTCGGGTACTCGCGCACCGACAGCTTCTGGAAGCTCACCACGCCCAGCAGCATCAGCACGAGGGACAGCACGGTCGCGAAGACCGGACGGCGGATGCAGACGTCGGACAAGACCATGGGAGTCTCCGAGGACCGGCGCCGCCGCGGCGACGCGCTAGCGTTGGGTCGGGGCGCCGGCGGGCGCCGGCTCCCGAGGGGCGGCCGCCGGTGCGGCGCCCGGCGAGGGCACGGGCGCCGACGCGGGCGCCGGAGCATCGGGGGCGGCACGGCCCTGCGGTCCGCCTGAGGGGGCAGGCGCTGCGCCGGAGCCGGGACCCGTGGCGGAGCCCGCGCCTGCACCGGAGCCTGCACCGGAGCCTGCGCCGGAGCCTGCCCCGGCACCCGAACCACCGGGTCCGCCGGGTCCACCGGGTCCACCGGGTCCGCCGGGTCCGCCGGGTCCGCCGGGTCCGCCCGGACGACGAGCCGCCGGGTCGATGATCCGGACGTCCTGGCCGTCGCGCTGCAAACGCAACTGACCTGCGGTGACCACCTGATCGCCGAATTCAAGTCCGGACAGGATCTCGACCCGGGCGTCGCGGCGCAGCCCGGTCTCGACCTTGACGCGAACCGCCTTGCCGCCATCCACCTTCCAGACCACCGACTCGGCCCCCTGAGCGATGATCGCTTCCTCGGGGATGGTCAGCGCCTGCGGGTTCTCTCGCAGCACGACGCGGCCGCGGGCGAACATGCCGGAGCGTAGCGCGCCGTCCGGATTCGCCAGGGTGCCGCGTGCCAGCAGCGATCGGCCGTTGGCGTCGATCTGCGCGTCGATCGCGCGCAGCGTTGCCCTGAAGGTCTTTCCGGGCAGCGAATCGAACGACAGCATCACGGTCTGCCCAGGCTGGATCCGACCGAAATAGCGCTCGGGCATCCGCAGGTCGACCTTCAGGGTCGAGATGTCCTCGAGCACGGCGAGATCCGCGCCGTCCTTGACGAAGTCGCCCGGGCTCACGTTGCGCAGACCCATCACGCCGGAGAACGGAGCCCGGATGTCGGCCTTCGCCAGGCGTGCCTCGGCGAGCTTGAGCCGCGCCTCCTGGACCTTGAGGTTGGCGGCCGCCTGGTCCTTCGCGCTCTGCGAGACGAAGTTGCGCTGCGCGAGTTCGGACGTCCGCTCGAAGTTCGCCCGCGCAAGCGCCAGTTCGGCGCGCGTCTGCTCGACCTCTGCCGCGGTCACCGACGCGTCGAGCGACACCAGGATCGCGCCGCGCTGCACCCGGGCACCATCGGTGAACCCGACCCGCTCGATCCGGCCGGAGACCTCGGAGCGCAGGGTCACGCTCTCGTTGGCCCGCAGCGAGCCGACGGCCACCGCCTCCTCGGCGACCAGGCGCCTGTCGACCTTGGCGACCTCCACGCCGGTCGGGCCGCGCGGCCCGCCTGCGCCCGGCCCGCCTGCGCCCGGCCCGCCTGCGCCCGGCGGCCCCGCGCCGCCCGGAGCCTTGCCCGTGCCCGACGGCGCGCCGCCGCCCGCCCGGGAGGCATCGGCCGCGGCACCGCTGGCCTTCACCTCGAATCCCGGGCCGGCCGCGTTGCGCTGCAAGGTATAGGCGTACCAGCCCAGCCCACCCAGGCCCAGCAGGGCGAGCACGGAGATCGTCAGCTTGCGGTTCATCGGTCACCGGACGAGAGCCAATGCACCTTAGCACAGCGTTCCGGAATCGGTCGCCCGGCACGGCTAGAATCGGCGACCGTGGTTCGAGGGCTTGTCCGATGACTCCGTTCGTCCCCGTGGCCCGCGATCTCGTCCGCGGAATCGGCGCCTCCCGGATCCGCGAGGTGGCGAACGCCGCGATGGGTACGCCGGACGTGCTCGCATTCTGGTTCGGCGAGCCGGATCGCCCGACGCCGGCGTTCATCTCCGCCGCCGCGAAAGCGGCGCTCGACGCGGGCGACACCTACTACGCGCCGAACCTCGGCCTGCCGTCGCTGCGCGAGGCGATCGCCGCCTACGTCGGCCGGCTGCACCGAGACGACCGGGCGAGCATCGGCGCCTCGCGCATCGCGGTGACCAGCTCGGGCGTATCGGCGCTGATGATCGCCGCGCAGGCGCTGCTGTCGCCCGGCGACACGGTGGTGGCGGTGACGCCGCTGTGGCCGAATCTGAGCGCGATCGCGCAGGTCCTCGGCGCACGGGTGCGCGCGGTGGAACTCTCCGTGGACACCGCCCGCGACCGGTGGACGCTGGACGTCGATCGGCTGCTCGCAGCGCTGTCGCCCGACACCCGGATGCTGATGGTGAACTCGCCCGGCAACCCCACCGGCTGGGTGATGCCGGCCGACGCGCAGCGCGCGGTGCTCGCCCACTGCCGCCGCCACGGGATCTGGGTGCTTGCCGACGAGGCGTACGAGCGCCTGGTCTTCGACGGCAGCGACTGCGCGACCTCGTTCCTGGACGCCGCCGACCCGGCGGATCGCCTGGTGGTGGCCAACACGTTCTCGAAAACCTGGCAGATGACCGGCTGGCGGCTGGGCTGGCTGGTGCTGCCCGAACCGCTGGTGCCGGAGGTCGAGAAGCTGATCGAGTTCAACACGTCCTGCGCTCCCGGGTTCGTGCAGCGCGCCGGCCTGGCGGCGGTGATCCAGGGCGAGGATGCGGCCCGCGAGTTCGTCGCTTCCGTGCGCGAGGGTGCGCGCGCGCTCCTGGCTGCGCTCGCCGACCTGCCGCGGGTTCAGGCGGTCACGCCCGACGGCGCGATGTACGTGATGCTGCGGGTGGACGGCGAGCCCGACAGCCTCACGCTCGCCAAGGCGCTGGTGCGCGATGCGCGCCTCGGACTGGCCCCGGGGATCGCGTTCGGACCGCAGTCCGAGGGCTGGCTGCGCTGGTGCGTCGCGCGGCCCGCTGATGCGCTCCAGGACGGTGCCGGCCGCCTCGCGCGGTTCCTCGCCTCGCGCTGACCCCCGCCGCGCGCACGGGCCGGGTCAGCGCGCCGCCGCCCTCAGCGCCTCGTTGGCGAGCGCATCGGCGCGCTCGTTCAGCCGGTCCCCGTTGTGGCCGCGGACCCATCGGACGCTGACGCGGCGAGCGTCGGCCACCGCGAACAGGCGCTCCCACAGCTCCCGATTCGCGACCGGCTCGTTCTTCGAGTTGCGCCACCGGCGCCGCTCCCATCCGGCGCGCCACTCGCTCAGCCCCTTGAGCACGTACTGGCTGTCGGACACCAGTTCGACCGGGGCGCCCTCAGGCACACGCGACAGCCCTTCGGTGGCGGCGACGATCTCGGCGATCTGGTTGGTCCCCCGCCCGAGAAAGCCCCGCGCCTGCTCGACGACCGCTCCCTCGGGGCCCAGCACCACCGCGCCCCAGGCCGCAGGGCCGGGATTGCCGGTGCAGGCGCCGTCGGTGTAGGCGGTCCAGTGCGGCGTGGCGTGGGGTCGGGAGGTGGCGTTCATTCGGCTCGGGTCGGGCACGGGCAGGACTCGGCGCACGCCGGCGATCGGCCTGCAGGCTTGATCAATCGGCCGGCGTGCATTGTAATCCGAGGGAGCCCCGCCTCGCCTGGAGCACGCCGATGCTCGAGAACCAGCTCGTCAGATACCTTGACTCGCTGCGGCATCGCCACCCGATCCCGGTGTCCGTCGAGCTCTGGGACGGCCGCCGGGTACCCCTGAGCGACGCGCACGCGGTGATCATCCGGCTCAAGTCGCCCGGCGCTGCGCGATACCTGATCAAGCCCTCGCTGGACTCGCTCGGCGAAGCGTACGTCGAAGGTCACCTCGAGGTCGACGGCCGCATCACCGACATCGTCGAGGTCGCCGAGGCCCTGGCCCGGGACGCCGACGAGCGCGCCGGTCGCGGCCGGCTGCCGTCGTGGATCGCATGGCACACGCGCAAGAGCGACCGCAGCGCGATCGAGTACCACTACGACGTCTCGAACGCGTTCTACCAGGCCTTCCTGGATCCGCGGATGGTCTACTCATGCGCGTACTTCGACCATCCCGAACGCGACCTCGCGTCCGCCCAGGTCGCCAAGCTCGACCACGTCTGCCGCAAGCTGCGGCTGCAGCCCGGCGAGACCCTGCTCGACATCGGCTGCGGCTGGGGAGCGATGGTCATCCACGCAGCGCGCGAGTACGGCGTGCGTGCGGTCGGAATCACCTTGTCGAGCCGTCAGCACGAACTTGCGACCGAGCGGGTCGCGCAGGCCGGGCTGTCGGACCGCGTCGAGATCCGGCTGCAGGACTACCGCGACGTGCCGGGCGAGGCGGTCTTCGACAAGATCTCGTCGATCGGCATGTTCGAGCACGTCGGCCTGAAGAACCTTCGCGAGTACTTCGGCATCGTCCATCGCCTGCTCAAGCCCGACGGCATCGCGATGAACCACGGCATCACGTCGAGCGACGCCGACAACCGGTCGGTCGGCCTGGGCGCCGGCGACTTCATCGACCGCTACGTGTTCCCGGACGGCGAGGTGCCGCACGTGTCGCTCGCGATCCGCGAGCTGTCGGCGGCGGGGCTCGAGCTGGTCGACGCGGAGTCGCTGCGCCGCCACTACGCGCTCACGCTGCGTCACTGGTCGGACGCGTTCGAGCGCCGGCTCGAGCAGCTCGAGACGCTCGCGGGCGCGCAGCGTGCCCGGATCTGGCGCATCTACCTGGCCGGCTGCGCGCATGCGTTCGCCCGCGGCTGGATCAACGTCTACCAGCTGCTCGCGATCCGCAGCGAGCGCGGCTCCAGCCCGCTGCCGCTCACGCGCGACTACATCTACGGCCCGCGCTGACCCGCGCCGCGGCCGGGGACGGCCTTCGCCCCACCGCGCGCGAACGGTCAGACCGGAGGCGGAGCCGGCGGCAGGCCTCGACGCTGCGTGCTGGGCACCGCGAGCGCGCGGCGAGCCTTCGACGTCTTCCAGGCCGGTCCGATCAGCCGCATGCCGCGCACCCGCTTGGTGGCTGCGATCAGGTAGGTCGCCCCGCAGATCGGCCACCACCGGTCGCCCGCCGACTCCATGAACCGGGTGCGATCCAGCCACAGCTGCGTGCGACACGGCGGCCGCCAGCACCCGTAGCGGGCCCGGTCGGCCTCCAGGCCGAGGAGCTTGCACCAGTCGCGCAAACGCGGCACCGCGATCACCTGTCCGTCGCCGGGCAGGAACGGCCGCAGCACGGGCCCGAGCACAAGCTGGCGCGCGCCCCACAAACTGACCGGGTTGAAGCCGGTCACGATCAGCCGGCCCTCGGGTCGCAGCACGCGATCGACCTCGCGCAGCACCTGGTGCGGATCGGCCGCGAACTCCAGCGCGTGCGGCATCACGACCAGGTCGAGCGACTGACCCTCGAACGGCAGCTCCTCCGGGTGTTCGATCCGCACGGTCGGACGATCGCCAGGCGCGGCGTCGGCCGGCAGCAGCGCGCGTACGCGGTGCGGCATGCGATTGGCGCGCAGCGCATCCAGCCGCGGCACCCCGAGCTGGACCGCGTGGTAACCGAAGACGTCGGCGACCGCGGCATCGAGCTGCGCCTGCTCCCAGTCGAGCACGTAGCTGCCGGGCGGCGACTCCAGCCACGCCCGCCAGTCGGCCGCCGCACGATCCCCGTCGTCGGATCCGCCCGGCGTCGGGCCCTCGCCCGGCGGCCGGCCCCCGCCCGCCGCACCGCCATCCGGCGGGGGCGGCGGCGCCTCGCCACCGGCGGCGGCGGGGGAACCGGCGCCATCGGAACGCGAGACCAACGCACCTATAATCGACGACCCGATCCGCAGCATCCCGACCTCGCCTCACCGTCGACCGTCCGGTCGCTCCCTCTCCGATGACCGACCCGTTCGTCCCCGCCCCGCACCCGGCGATCGAGCCGATCCCAGCGTTCGACGACAACTATATCTGGCTGCTGGCCGACCGCGAACGGCGCCGCGCGACGGTGGTCGACCCGGGGGATGCCGCCCCGGTGCTCGCGGTGCTGCGCGAGCGCGGCATGACGCTGGCGGCAGTGCTGGTCACGCACCACCATCGCGACCACGTCGGCGGCCTCGCGGCGCTGCGGGCGGCCCATCCGAACGCGGTGGTCCATGGCCCGGACAACCCCGAGATCACGGGCATCGACCGTCGCTGGCGCGACGGCGATCGCGTCATGCTCGACGGATTCGACGCGGTCCTCGAGGTCGTGGCGGTGCCCGGCCACACGCTGGACCACATCGCCTACGTCGCGGCGTCGGTGGGCGGCGATCCCCGAACGGTGCTCTTTTGCGGCGACACGCTGTTCGCCGGGGGCTGCGGCCGGCTGTTCGAGGGCTCGGCGGCGCAGATGCTCGCCTCGCTCGGCCGACTGGCGGCGCTGCCGGACGACACGCTGGTGTACTGCGCCCACGAGTACACCGCGTCGAACCTGCGGTTCGCTGGCGCGGTCGAACCGGCCAACGAGTCCCTGGCGCAGCGAATCCGGTCCTGCGCCGCGCAGCGAGCCGCCGGCCGGCCGACCGTGCCGTCGACGATCGCGATCGAACGCGCGACCAACCCCTTCCTGCGCACCGCCCTGCCCGCCGTGCGGGCGGCCGCGGTCTCCCGCGGCGCGCACGCCTCGGCGGACGGGGCCGCGATCTTCGCCGCGGTGCGCGGCTGGAAGGACGGGTTTCGCGGCTGAAGCCGCTGTGCGCGCGGCCCGGGCTCCGACCGTGTCGCTGCGTTCGCGGACCCTGCCGCGCGTCGCTGGCGGGTCATCGGTCGGGCAATGTCCGACGTCCGAGCGGGCCGGCTTGACCGGCCCGCGGCGCGTGCGTACGATCCGGAAGCGCTTGGTTCAGTCGTGAGAGACATGTTTTTCTATTTTATTCAACGGCTTAGGGCGATGATCTGATGCAGAATCTCAGTGGCGCGGCGCGCGCCTGCCTGCGCACCGCCCTGCTGGGGTGGATCGTCCTCGCCGCCGGTTGTGCGAGCACCGTCGCTCCGCCCGCCGAACGGACCTCGCCCGCTGCGACCCAGGCGACACCGCGTCCCTTCGAGCCGCCGGCCCCGGTCTTGTCGCGACCCGCGACGCCGGCCGCGCCGCTGACGTCACCGCCGGCCGCATCGGTGCCGCCGCCGGCGGCACCGGCCCCCCCCTCGGCGGACGGGGCGCGTCCGACCGACGCCGAATCGAGCCCGCGCCGCGCCGACGCCGCGCCGGCGGTCGTGCTGCAGCCGCCCCCCGCGGCGGCGCGGCACGCCGACCTCTGGGCGCGGATCCGCGACGGGTTCGCGATGCCGGAGCTGGACACGCCGCTGGTTGCCGAAAAGGAGCGCTTCTACCTCGCCCGCCCCGAGGCGCTGCAGCGCATGTTCGCGCGCGGCGGCCGCTACCTGCACTTCATCGTCGAGGAGGTCGAGCGGCGCGGCATGCCCACCGAGCTCGCGCTGCTCCCGTTCGTCGAGAGCGCGATGAATCCGGTGGCGCTGTCCCCCGCGAAGGCCTCGGGCCTGTGGCAGTTCATCCCCTCGACCGGCCGGCAGTACGAACTGTCGCAGAACTGGTGGGTGGACAACCGGCGCGACGTGGTGCAGTCGACGCGCGCGGCGCTCGAGTACCTGCAGAAGATCTACGAGATGCACGATCGCGACTGGTTCCTCGCGCTCGCCTCGTACAACTGGGGCGAGAACGCGGTGGCCCGCGCGGTCAAGAACAACCGCGCGCGCGGCGGCCGGGGCGACTACCTCAGCCTGTCGATGCCGAACGAGACCCGGCACTACGTGCCGAAGCTGATCGCGCTCAAGCAGATCGTGATGCGCGCCGATGCGCTCGGCATCGCGCTGCCCGACCTGCCCAACCGACCGTACTTCGCGACGATCGAGAAGACCCGCCCGATCGACCTGAAGCTCGCCGCGCAGTTCGCGGGCATGCCGGTCGAGGAGTTCGTCGCGCTGAATCCGGCGCACAACCGCCCCGTGATCGCCGCGAGCCGCAACAACGAGATCAAGATCCCGGCCGACCGCATCGACGCATTCGTCGCCGCGGTCGAACGGCACGATCGCCAGAACCGGCCGTTGGCATCCTGGCAGCCCTACACGCTCAAGCCGGGCGAGAGCGTCGAGGAGGTCGCGCGCCGTGGCTCGGTGAGCGTGACGGAACTGCTTCAGGCCAACGGCCTGGGCTCGAACCGGCAGCTGCTCGCGGGCACGCAGCTGATCGCGCCTCAGGCCTCGGTCAGGGACGAGCGGCTGGTCGAGAGCTTCGAGGGTCCGCGGGTCTACGAGCGGGTCTCGGTGGGCGCGGTCTACCACCGCGTGCAGAAGCGCGACACGCTGCCCGGCATCGCGTCGAACTACGGCGTGTCGGTCGCCCAGCTGCGCGCCTGGAACGGCGTCGACAAGGGCGTGAAGCCGGGTGCGAGCCTGCTGGTCCGCCCGGCCACCACGCAGACCGTGCTGACCACCGCCGACGGCGGCCGCCAAGTCGTGGCCCGGGCCGAGCCGGCCGACGCCGCGCCCAGCCGGGAGACCGGCGAACCGCGGCGGGCCGCGACCGCGGTGGCGGCACGACCGACACCGACCGCGCGAGCCGCCACGCCCTCGAGGAGCGCACCGGTCGCCCGCGCCGGGCAGGCCCCGGCGTCGGTCAAGGCGGTGTACCGCCCGCCGCGCCCGACCGCCGTCCAGAAGGGCCGCCCGGGCACCCGGGGACCGCGCACCTGAGGCGCGTGGATCCGCGCGGGCCGTCGGCCGCGCGGCGCAAGACACTCAGCCGTCGGCCGCGGCGAGAAGCGCGCGCGTGTAGTCGGCGCGCGGATGGTCGAACAGCGCGTCGGTGTCGCCGGACTCCACCACCACGCCGTCCTTCATCACGATCACCCGGTGGGCCATCGCGCGGATCACCGCCAGGTCGTGGGTGATGAACACGTAGCTCAGCCCGTACTTGCGCTGCAGGCTGCACAGCAGTTCCAGCACCTGCTGCTGCACCGATACGTCCAGCGCCGACGTCGGCTCGTCCAGCAGCAGCAGCGCCCCGGAGCCGGTCGGATCGGTCCGACCCGCGATCGGGAGCGCGCGGTCGCCGTGCGTGAGCACGATCGCGGCGCGCGCGATCGCGATGCGCTGGCGCTGCCCGCCGGAGAACTCGTGCGGATAACGCGCCAGCGCCGACGGGTCGAGCCCCACCTCGCCGAGCATCGCGACGATCGCCTCACGGCGCCGATCCCGATCGAGGTCGGGCCGGTGCAGCTCCAGCCCCTCGCCGACGATCTGCTCGACGGTCATCCGCGGCGACAGCGCGTTGTACGGGTCCTGGAACACCACCTGCATCCGCCGGCGAAGCGGACGCAGCACGGACTGAGGGCGCCCGTCCAGACGCTCGCCGTCGAAGCCGATCGCGCCGGAGACCTCGCCGGCGGCCAGCCTGAGCAAGGCCATGCCCAGGGTGGTCTTGCCTGAGCCCGACTCCCCGACGACGCCCAGGGTCTCGCCGCGGCGCACCGTGAGGTCGACGTCGCGCACGGCATCGAAGGGCTTGCGCCCGAACCAGCCCGCGCGCAGCCAGTACCGGCAGCCGATCCGCTCGCCCCGGATCAGCTCCGGCGCATCGGGCCCCACCGGGTCGAGCGCCCGGCGCGGGCGACTGTCGATCAGTCGGCGCGTGTACGGGTCGGCGGGCGCCGAGAACAGCTGCGCGGTGGGCGCGACCTCGAGCAGGCGGCCGTTGCGCATCACGCCGACCCGGTCGGCAAAGCGGCGCACCAGCGGCAGGTCGTGGGTGATCAGCAGCACCGACATCCGCAGCTTGCGCTGCAGATCGTCGAGCAGATCGACGATCTGCTGCTGGATGGTCACGTCCAGCGCGGTCGTGGGCTCGTCGGCGACGAGCAGCGACGGCGAGCACGCGAGCGCCATCGCGATCATCGCGCGCTGCCGCTGCCCGCCGGACAGCTGGTGCGGATAACTGTCCACCCGCCGCTGCGGCTCCGGAATGCCGGTCAGATCGAGCAGTTCGATCGCCCGGGCCCGCGCGGCGGCCCGGGTCGCACCTTCGTGCACCACCACGGTCTCGCCGATCTGGTCGCCCACCGTGTACAGCGGGTTGAGCGCGGTCATCGGCTCCTGGAAGATCATCGCGATGTCGCGTCCGCGTACGCCCCGCAGTTCGCGCTCCGACGCCTCGGTCAGATCGCGGCCGTCGAAGGCGATCCGCCCGCCCACGCGGGCGTCCCCGTTCAGGCGCAGCAGCGCGAGCGCGGTCTGCGTCTTGCCGGAGCCCGATTCGCCGACGAGCGCGAACTTCTCGCCGCGGGCAATCGCGAACGACACGTCGTCGACCGCGCGCACCTCCCCGCCCGGCCCGTCGAACACCACCGACAGCGAACGGACGTCCAGCAGCGCAGGGTCGGCGGTCACGGCGCTCATCCGCGTCGGGTGTCCAGCGCCGTGCGCAGCGCCTCGCCGATGAAGATCAGCAGCATCAGCGTGCCCACCAGCACCGCGAACGTGGACAGCGTGATCCACCACGCGTCCAGGTTCGCCTTGCCCTGCGCGAGGAGTTCGCCCAGGCTCGCGGTGGACGGCGGCACGCCCAGCCCGAGGAAGTCGAGGCTGGTGAGCGCGAGGATCGCACCGCTCATCCTGAACGGCAGGAAGGCGATCACCGGCGTCAGGCTGTTGGGCAGCACGTGGCGGCGGATGATCTGCCACGACGACAGCCCGAGCGCGCGCGCGGCGGTCACGTACTCCAGGTTGCGGTTGCGAAGGAACTCGGCGCGCACGTAATCGGACAGCCCCATCCAGCCGAACAGCGACAGGATCACCAGCAGGATCAGCACGCCCGGCTCGAACAGCGACGCGAAGATCAACAGCAGGTACAGCTCGGGCATCGACCCCCAGATCTCGATGAAGCGCTGGAATGCGAGGTCGATCCGACCGCCGAAGTACCCCTGGATCGCCCCGGTGATCACGCCGATCACCACGCCGATCGCGGTCAGCGCGAGGCCGAAGAGCACCGACACGCGGAACCCGTAGATCAGCCGCGCCAGCACGTCTCGCCCCCGATCGTCGGTGCCCAGCACGTTGACCGACGAGGGCGCCGCCGGATTCGGGCTGGGCGCAAAATAGTTGATCGTGTCGAACCGGTAGGGATTGGGCGGATAGATCGCCCAGTTCCCCGGCTTGGCGAACTGCTCCCGGATGAACGGATCGAGGTAATCGGTGGGCGTGGCGAAGTCCCCGCCGAAGGCGGTCTCCGGCACGGTGTCCCAGAGCGGGAAGAAGGTCTTGCCCTGGTAGTGCGCGACGATCGGGCGGTCGTTCGACAGCAGTTCGGCGAACAGGCTGAGCACGACCAGCGTCCCGAAGATCCACAGGCTCCACCAGCCCCGCCGGTCGGCGCGGAAGCGGCGCCACGCGCGCTGCGCGGGCGACACCGAGGGCGCCGCCGACGGTGCGGCGAGCCCGCCGTCGACCGGCGCCGGCCCTCCCGGCAACGGCAGCGCGCTCACCGCGCGGCCTCGAACTTCACGCGCGGATCGACCCACACGTACGCCAGGTCGGTGATCAGCTTCGTGACCAGCCCGATCAGCGTGAACAGGAACAGCGTGCCCATCACCACCGGGTAGTCGCGCTTCATCACCGACTCGTACGACAGCAGCCCGAGACCGTCGAGCGAGAACAGCGTCTCGATCAGCAGCGAGCCGGTGAAGAACGCCCCGACGAACGCAGCCGGAAAGCCGGTCACCAGCGGGATCAGCGCGTTGCGGAACACGTGCTTGTACAGCACCGTGCGCTCGGTCAGCCCCTTGGCTCGGGCGGTCAGAACGTACTGGCGCCGGATCTCCTCGAGGAAGGTGTTCTTGGTGAGCATCGTGGTCACCGCGAAGCTGCCCACGACCATCGCGGTCACCGGCAGCGCGATGTGCCAGAGGTAGTCCATGACCTTGCCGAGCGGCGACAGCGATTCGAACTCGTCGCTGGTCAGGCCGCGCAGCGGAAACAGCTGCCAGAAGCTGCCGCCGCCGAACAGCACGAGCAGCACCACCCCGAGCACGAAGCTCGGTATCGCGTAGCCCGCCAGGATCGCGGTCGAGGTCGCCAGATCGAAGCGGCTGCCGTGGCGCACTGCCTTGGCGATGCCCAGCGGAATCGACACCAGGTACGAGATGAAGAACGTCCACAAGCCCAGGCTGATCGACACCGGCAGCTTCTCCTTCACCAGCGCCCACACGCTCTTGTGGTGGAAGTAGCTGGTGCCGAGGTCGAAGCGTGCGAAGCGCTTGAGCATCTCCCAGAACCGCAGGTGGGCCGGCTGATCGAAGCCGTAGAGCTTGCGGATCTCCTCGACCCGGGCCGGGTCGACGCCCTGGCGGCCGCGGTACGCGTTGTCGGTGCTCGCGACCTCGCCCACCTGGCCGCGCCCGCGCAGCTCCTGCAGCAGCTGCTCGACCGGACCGCCCGGCACGAACTGCATGACCGCGAAGGTGATCAGCAGGATCCCGAACAGCGTCGGCACCATCAGCAGCACGCGCTTGACGACGTAGGCGAGCATGGTCAGCGCCCCCGGCCGGCGTCCGGCTGGCGCCACCAGGTCTTCATCGTCCAGGCCTGCGCCCCGTAGAAGCGCGGCAGCGTCGGCGGAATGCCGAAGACGTCGCGGTGGGCGACCCGGTGCGTGGGCGCATAGAAGTGCGGCACCAGGTACCAGCCGTTCCGAAGCACGCGGTCGAGCGCGCGGGCGGCCGCCACCAGTTCGGTGCGGTTCTCGCTGCCGAGCAGCCGACGCACCAGCGCGTCGACCGCCGGGTCGCGGATGCCGGAGGCATTGTCCGAGCCCTTCTCGTCCGCGGCCGCCGAGCTGAACCGGTCGAGCAGCTCGTTGCCCGGGACCTGGCTGGAGGACATCGCGACCACGGTCACGTCGAACTCGAAGTCGTCGACCCGTTTCTGGAAGAGCACCGGATCGGTCACGCGCAGCCGCGCGCGGATGCCGAGCTTCTCGAGGTTGCGCGCCCACGGCACCGCGATGCGCTCGAGGGCTTTCGAATAGGACATCACCTCGAACTCGAACGGCTCGCCCTTCGCGTTGCGCAGCACGCCCTCGGCATCGACCGTCCAGCCGGCCTCCCTGAGCAGCTCGAGGGCGCGACGCAGGTTGTTGCGCAGCGTGTGCGGCGGCGCCGTGTCCGGCGGCATCGGCGCCTCGCCGAACACCGCAGGATCGAGCTGGGCACGAAGCGGTTCGAGCAGCGCGAGCTCGTCGGGCCCCGGTAGCCCGCGCGCCTCCATCTCGCCGTTGGTGAAGTAGCTCGGGCTGCGCACGTACTGGCCGTAGAAGACCTGGCGGTTCATCCACTCGAAGTCGAACGCGTGCGCGAGTGCGAGCCGCACCCGCCGGTCGGCGAACAGCGGCCGCCGCGTGTTCATCGCGAACCCCTGGATGCCGGCGCTGTTGCTGTGGCGGAACTCGCGCTTGAGGATCTCGCCGGACCGGTACTTCGGGCCGCCGTGGCCGCGCGCCCAGTTCTTGGCCGAGTTCTCCGCGATCCAGTCGAACTGCCCGGCCTTGAAACCCTCCAGGCGCGCGACCTCGTCCTTGAAGTACTTGAAGACGATCCGCTCGAAGTTGAACATGCCGCGCCGCACCGCGAGGCCGTCGGCCCAGTAGTCCGATCGCCGGGCGTAGGTGATGCCGCGCCCCCAGTCGGCGCGCTCGATCGTGTACGGCCCGCTGGCGATCGGCGGATCCTGCACGATCTGGTCGAACGGCTTGCCACCACCCCACTTGCGCGAGAACACCGGCATCTGGCCGAGGATCATGTGCAGCTCGTGGTTGCGCCGCTTGAAGTCGAAGCGCACGGTGCGCTCGTCGGGCGTCGAGACCGCCTTCACGTCGCCGTAGAGGTTGCGAAAGCGCGGGTGCGCCTGCCGGCTCATCAGCATCTCGAAGGTGTGGCGCACGTCGGCCGCGAGCACCGGATCGCCGTTGGAGAAGCGCGCCTGCGGCCGCAGCCGGAACGTGATCGACAGCCCGTCCTCGGCGAACAGCATGCTCTCGGCGAGCAGGCCGTAGACCGAGAAGGGCTCGTCCTCGGACTGCTCGGTGAGCGTATCGAACAGCAGGAAGCCGACGCCCGCCGCGGTCAGGCCCTTGAGCGTGAACGGATTGAGCTTGTCGAACGAGCCGAACCCGTCCATCGTCAGCGTGCCGCCCCGCGGCGCATCGGGTGTGACGTAATCGAAGTGGCGGAAGTCCGGCGGGTACTTGGGCAGCGCGCCCCAGGCCATCGCGTGCACCCAGGTACCCCGCGGCGGGGCCGCAGCGGCCACTGCGCCGTTCGCGTCGGCTTCGCGACCGCGCGCCCCGGCCGGATCCTGGGCTGCGGACGCTGCACCCGCGGCCGCGGCGCCGGAGCCCCCGCCGACGACGGCCGCAGGAGCCGATGTGGCCGCCGGGGCCGCGGCACTCGCCGATGCGAGCCACCCGCCGGGCGACGCGAGCGCCAGCAGCGCCGAGACCAGCCCTGCGCCGACCCATCGTGCGACAATCGTCATTGGAAAATCATATCGGAGATTCGGAATGTTCCTGACCGGCAAACGCATCCTGGTCATGGGCTTGCTGTCGAACCGGTCGATCGCCTACGGCATCGCGCGCGCCTGCCGGGCGCAGGGTGCGGAACTCGCCTTCACCTACCAGACCGACCGGTTCCGCGACCGGGTGACCGAGATGGCGGCGGACTTCGGCTCCGAGCTGGCGCTCCCGTGCGACGTGTCCGACGACGCGCAGATCGACGCACTGTTCTCAAGGCTCGGCGAGCGCTGGGACGGCCTCGACGGCGTGGTGCACGCGATCGCGTTCGCGCCCCGCGAGGCGATCTCGGGCGACTTCTTCGACGGCCTGTCGCGCGACGCGTTCCGCATCGCGCACGACGTGTCCGCCTACAGCTTCGCCGCGGTCGCGAAGGCCGCGCAGCCGATGATGGCCGGGCGGTCGGGCGCGCTGGTCACGCTGACCTACCTGGGCGCGGTCCGCGCGGTGCCCCACTACAACGTCATGGGGCTGGCCAAGGCGTCGCTCGAGGCCAGCGTGCGGTACATGGCCAGCAGCCTCGGGCCGCGGGGCGTGCGCGTGAACGGCATCTCGGCCGGCCCGATCAAGACGCTCGCGGCCTCGGGCATCAAGGGCTTCTCGAAGCTGCTCGACTATGCGGAGCAGCACGCGCCGCTGCGTCGCAACGTGACCATCGACGAGGTGGGCCAGGTTGCCGCCTTCCTGCTGTCCGACCTCGCCTCCGGGATCACCGGCGAGATCACGTACGTCGACGCCGGCTTCTCGATCGGCAGCGGCCTGCCCGGCGTCGACTGAGGCGCGCGTGCCGCGCGCCGGTCGGCCCCCTCAGGCCAGAACCTCGACGCAGGGCGTCCCCGCCGCGAGCTCGCCGACCACCGCGGCGTCGTCGAAGCCCTCTCGCCGGAACGCGGCCATCACCCGGTCGAGCGCCGCGGGCGCACACGCCACCAGCAGCCCGCCGCTGGTCTGCGGGTCGGTGAGCAGCGCCTGCGCAAGCGGCCCGACCGCCGCGTCGAGCCGCACGTCGCGTCCGTACCCCGCCCAGTTGCGCGCGGATGCGCCGGTCACGAAGCCGTCGGCGGCGAGTTCGCGCACGCCCGCGATCAGCGGCACCTGCGACCAGCGCAGCCGCGCGGTGAGGCCCGCGCCGCGCGCGAGCTCGAGCGTGTGGCCGAGCAGGCCGAAGCCGGTCACGTCGGTCAGCGCGTGCACGTCCTCCAGCTCCGACAGCGCCCGACCCGGGGTGTTGAGCCGGGTGGTGGTCGCGATCATCGCCGCATAGCCGTCGGACGACAGCCGCTCCTTCTTCAGCGCGGCCGACAGCACACCCACCCCGAGCGGCTTGCCGAGCACCAGCAGGTCGCCGGCACGGGCTCCGGAATTGCGCTTGACCCGGCTGGGGTGGACCAGACCCATCACCACCAGCCCGTAGATCGGCTCGACCGAATCGATCGTGTGGCCACCCGCGATCGGGATGCCCGCGGCGGCGCACACCGACTCGCCGCCCGCCAGGATCCGGGCGATGGTCTGCACCGGTAGCCGGTCGATCGGCATGGCGACCAGCGCGAGCGCCATGATCGGCGTGCCACCCATCGCGTAGACGTCGGAGATCGCGTTGGTTGCGGCGATCCGGCCGAAGTCGTACGGGTCGTCGACGATCGGCATGAAGAAGTCGGTGGTCGCGATCAGCGCCTGCTCGTCGTTCAGCCGATAGACCGCGGCGTCGTCCGCGGTCTCGATGCCGACCAGCAGCTGCGCCGGCACCGGCAGCTTCGCGGTGTCCTTCAGGATGTCGGCGAGCACGCCCGGGGCGATCTTGCAGCCGCAGCCGCCGCCGTGCGAGAACGAGGTCAGCCGGATCGGGCCGGGCGAGGCGGGTGCGTTCACGGGACGCTCCTGGGAGGGGAACCGAGCAGATTATGCGCGAGCGCCAGCACGGCCGCGCGCTCGCGCCCGGGCGCGAAGCACGGCGCACGCGCCGCGCACTGCGCGCGCAGCCGCTCGAGGAACTCGGGCTCGGCGCGGCAGCGGGCCATCAGCGCGGCCAGCCCGGCGTCGTCGCCGACCTCGAAGTACCCCGCGTAGTCGTCCCCGAGCAGGCCCACCGAGCCGTCGATCCGCGACGCGAGCACCGGCACGCCGCTGGTCACCGCCTCGATCAGCACGTTCGCCCCGCCCTCCATCAGCGAGGGCAGCAGCAGCACGCGGCCCCGCCGAACCAGCGCGCGGGTGCGCGCGTGCGGGCGCGCACCCAGCGGCACGATCCGAGGGTCCGCGCGGGCGGCCGCCGCAAACGCGGCGCCGAGCCCCGGGTCGCGCACGTCGCCCACGTGGATCAGGCGCAGCGTCGGGTCGGGCAGCCGCGCGAGCGCACGCACGGCGGTCATCGGATCCTTCTCCGGCCGCAGGTGGCCCACCAGCAGCAGGTCCCAGGTCCGGCGCCGGGGCGGCTGCGGCGCGAGCGCGGGTGCGGACTGCGGGATCACCACGGCCCGGTTGCGCACCGACGGCGGCAGCGCCTGCGGCCCGCGCGCCTGCAGGCAGACCAGCCGTCGCGCGAGCCGCAGCGAGCGCTGCGCGGATGCGTCCGTCCGGATGTCGCGGTACAGGTCGGTGCCGGTGAGCACGACCGCCACCGGCCTGCCGGTGGCGGCAAACCGCTCGATCGCGCCCGCCGAGCGGCGCGCGTGCAGCGCGATCATCGCGTCCGGCAGCGCCGCGGCATCACCGGCGAATCCGTCCTCCAGCCGCCAGTCGACGCGCAGCTCGACGCGAAACCGGCCGCGCAGGAAGGCCTGCCAGCGGCGCGCGGTCTGCCAGTTGCCGTTGTTGGCATCCGCCAGGGCGGGCGTGATAATCGTCAGCGCCTGGCGGTCGGTCGCCGGCGACGAGGCCCCGGAACGGGGCCGTTCCCCAGGCGCGCGGCGCGAACGGCGGGATGCACGGGCAGTCATTCACGAAGGGGGCGGACAGGTGAGGCGCGCGGGCCGCGAGGAGCTGGCCGAAGCGATCCGGCGCACGCGCGATTCTACGTGGCGGATCCTCGGGGGCCTCGAGGACGCGCAGTGGGCCGTGCCGCGACTGCCGACCGTGAACCCGCCGCTGTGGGAGGTCGGGCACGTCGGCTGGTTCCAGGAACGCTGGTGCCTGCGCGAGCCCGAGCGCGGTGAGACGCTGGCGCCCTCGCTGCTGCCCGAGGCCGACCGCTGGTTCGACTCGGCGCGGGTGGCCCACGCCACGCGCTGGCAGCTCGATCTGCCGCCGCTCGAGCAGGTCCGCGGATGGATGGACCAGGTGATGGACGCGTCGCTGCGCCGGCTCGAGGCCTGCACGCCGACCGACGAGGGCCTGTACCGCCACCGCCTCGCGCTCTTCCACGAGCAGTTCCACGTCGAGGCGTTCGCAGCGACCTGGCAGTCGCTCGGCTATCCGCAGCCCGGCGAGCGCTGGGCGCCGCCGGGGCCGATGCGCCTGAGCGCCGACCGCCGGTTGCCCGGGGGCGCGCTGCTGCTCGGCTCGGCCCCGGACGACGGATTCGTCTTCGACAACGAGAAGTGGGCTCATCCGGTGCGGGTCGCCCCGTTCGAGGTGTCGCTGCAGCCGGTCACCAACGCCGAGTTCCTGCAGTTCGTCGAGGACGGCGGCTACCGGCGTGGATCGCTGTGGGACCCTGAGGCGTTCGAGCGACTCGCGGCCCGGAGCCGGTCCGCACCGGCGACCTGGCGGCGCGTCGGCGAACGGTGGCAGATGCGCTGGTTCCAGCACTGGATCCCGATCGAGCCGTACGCGCCGCTCGTGCAGGTCGACGCGTTCGAGGCCGAAGCGTACTGCGCCTGGGCCGGCCGACGCCTGCCGACCGAGGCCGAGTGGGAGCTCGCCGCGCTGCAGTGCCCCGACTTCGACTGGGGCGGTGTCTGGGAGTGGACCGCCTCCGACTTCCTGCCGTACCCCGGCTTCTCGCCGGACGCCTACCGCGACTATTCCGAACCGTGGTTCGGTACCCACCGCGTGGTTCGCGGCGGATCGTTCGGCACCGCCGAGGACCTCCTCGACGCGAAGCTGCGCAACTTCTACCGCCCCGGGCGGGGTGACGTGTTCGTCGGCTTCAGGACCTGCGCGAAGCCCTGAGCGCCGCGCGGCCTGCGGGTCGGCGCACGAGCGCCGGCTACACTGGCGGCGCCATGCACGTCCAGCTGCCGAGCGGCATCCGCATCGAGTTCGAGGACCGGGGTCCGGTCGACGCACCCGCGGTCGTGCTGATCATGGGCCTGGGCATGCAGCTGACCGCGTGGCCGCCGGCGTTCGTCGACGGGCTGCTCGCGCGCGGGCTGCGCGTGCTGCGATTCGACAACCGGGATGCGGGCCTGTCCGGCCGCGTGACCGATGCACCGCCGGTCGATCTGCGTGCGGCGGCGTTGCGCGCGCTGATCGGCCTGAACGTGCGGGCACCCTACGGCCTCGAGGACATGGCCGCCGACACGCTCGGGCTGATGAGCGCACGGGGCATCGGGCGCGCCCACGTGGTCGGTGTCTCGATGGGCGGCATGGTGGCGCAGGTCCTCGCCTCGGGCTGGCCGCAGCGCGTGCTGTCGCTCACCTGCGCGATGTCCTCCAGCGGCGCGCCGCGCTTCAACCTGCACGTCTCGCCCGCCACCCGCGCGCTGCTGCGGCAACCGCCCCCGCGTGCGACCGAGGCGCAGCGGCTGGAGCACCTCGAGCGGATCTGGCGGCTGATCGGTTCGCCCGGGCTGCAGCCGTCGGCCGAGGCCCTGCACGAACGGCTGCGCCTCGCGCTCCGGCGCGCGCCCTACGACCCGGCCGCGATCGGCAGGCAGCTGCTCGCGATCCTCGCGAGCGGTGACCGACGCCCGCTGCTGCGCCGCATCCGGGTGCCCACCCTCGTGCTCCACGGCGACCGCGACCCGCTGGTGCCACTCGCCGCGGGGCGGGACATCGCCGCGAACGTCCCGGGCGCGGTGCTGCGCGTGATCGAGGGCATGGGGCACGACCTGCCCGAGGCGCTGCTGCCGCGGCTGGTCGGGGAGATCGCCGCGCACGCCGAACGCGCCGGGGCGCTCGCGACCTGATCGATGCCGCCCGACCCCCGCACCTCAGCGCGGCAGCGCGTGGATCACGGCGAACCAGCCGTTCGCATCGGTCCAGCGCGCCGCGGGCTCGAAGCCGGCGGCGCGCAGCAGCGCCTCGAATCGCGCCGGCGTGTGCTTGTACGAGTGCTCGGTGTGGATGCGCTCGCCGGCTCGAAAGCGCCGTACGCCGCCCGGCCAGCGCACCTCGACCGCCACGCGCGCCTCCAGGTGCATCTCGATGCGGCTCTCGGCCTCGTCGAGGAATGCGACGTGCCGCCAGTCGCTCGTGCGGAAGTCCGACCCCAGCCGCCGGTTCACGTGCAGCAGCACGTTCAGGTTGAACGCGGCGGTCACGCCGAGGGCGTCGTCGTAGGCCGGCTCGACGACCGCCCGGGGCTTGGCCAGGTCCACCCCGATCAGCAGCCCGCCGCGCAGGTCGGTCGCGGCCCGGATGCGGGACAGGAACGCGACCGCCTCCGACGGCGTGAAGTTGCCGATGCTCGATCCCGGATAGAAGAACAGCCGGCGTTGCGGCGCGACCGCGTCGGGCAGCCAGAGCTCGCGGGTGAAGTCCACCCCGACGCCGATCGTGTCCAGCGCCGCGTGCCGGTGCTGCAGGCAGCGCAGCGCGTCGGCGACGAAGCCGCCGGCGATGTCGAGCGCCACGTACTGGTCCGGCTGCAGCACGCCGAACAGCCGTTCGGCCTTCGCGCAGTCGCCCGCGCCGAGGTCGATCAGCGTGCCCCCCCGACCGAGCCGGGCCCCGAGCTCGGCACCCGCGGCGGACAGCACCGCGGCCTCGGTGCGCGTCGGGTAGTACTCCGGCAGCTCGCAGATCGCCGCGAACAGCGCCGAACCGAGCCGGTCGTAGAACCACTTGGGCGCGATCGACGCGGCGGGCGCGAGCAGGCCGCGCGCGAGTTCCTCGCACGCGTCGTCCGCTCGATCGGCGAGCCGGTCGAACAGTCGGGGATCTCGCGGCGCAGGCGCAGTCATGGGGGCGGGACGGCGGGCGGGCGCACGGGCGTGGCGGCGGGCCGGCCCGGCGCCCGGATGATACCGCCCGGATCGCCGCGGATCGCCGCGGGCGGTAGGCCGGATGGCTGAGCCGGCCACCGCGGGCGCCCCGGAACCGGCCGAGGACGCGACCCCGCCGCTGCTCGAGGTCGCGGGGCTGCACAAGCGCTTCGGACCCGATCGCACCGTGCTCGCGAACGTCGCGCTGCGCCTGGCCGCCGGCGAGCGGGTCGCGCTGCTGGGCGAATCGGGCGTCGGCAAGTCGACGCTGCTGAACCTGATCGCCGGGCTGGAGCGCCCGGACGCGGGCGAGGTGCGGCTCGGCGGGGTCGCGGTGAGCCGCCTGGACGACGATGCGGCCGCGCGGCTGCGGGCCCGGGAGATCGGCTTCGTGTTCCAGGCGTTCCACCTGCTGCCCCACCTGCGGCTGTGGCAGAACGTGGCCGTGCCGCTGCTGCTGGCCGGCGGCACCGCGACGGCGGACGCACGCGCCCGCGCCACCGCGATGCTCGCGCACGTGGGCCTCGAGCGTCGTGCGGACGCCCTGCCCCGCGAGCTGTCCGGCGGCGAGCAGCAGCGGGTGGCGCTCGCGCGCGCGCTGGTCCACCAGCCCAGGCTCATCCTGGCCGACGAACCCACCGGCAACCTCGACCCGCGCACCGCGGCCACCGCGCTCGCGCTGATCGACGCGCAGGTCCGCGAGCGCGGCGCGGCGCTGCTGATGGTCACGCACTCGGCGCAGGCGGCGGCGATCGCCGAACGGCGTCTGGTGCTGACCTCGGGCGGACTGCGCGAGGCGGCCGAATGAATCCGGCCACGCTGCGCTGGTGGGCCTGGCTGGCGCTCGGCCAGTGGCGTTCGGCGCCCGGGCGGGCCGCGGTGTCGGTGATCGCGGTGGCGGTCGGCGTGACGCTCGCGCTGGCGATCCACCTGGTCAACGCGTCGGCGCTCGAGGAGTTCAGGCAGGCGATCGCGACCGTCAACGGCGACGCGCACGCGCAGGTCCGCGCGCGCGACGACGCATTCGACGAGGCCGCGTGGGCGCGGCTGGTCGATCCGCCGCTCGCCGGGGTCGCCGCGGCGAGCCCGGTGTTCGAGACCGACCTCGCGCTCGATCGGATCCGCGCCGACGCGCCCCGGACGCTGCGGCTGATCGCGATCGATCCGTTCGCGGCGGCCGGCGTGACCCCGGCGCTGCTGCCTCGCCCCGAGGGCGCAGGCGCTGCCACCGAGTCGCCGCTGTTCGACCCGGACGCGGTCTTCCTGTCGGCCGCCGCGCTCGAGGCGCTCGGACTGCGCCCGGGCGATCCGCTGCCGGTGCGCGTCGGTCTGCGGACCGTCCGGCTGCGGGTCGCCGGCACCGTCCCGGGCGCGGCCCCCGGCCAGCGGCTGGCGGTGATGGACCTGGGCAGCGCGCAGTGGCGGCTGCAGGCGATCGGGAGGCTCACCCGGATCGACCTGCGCTTCGACGAGGGCGCCGACGCCTCGGCGATCCGCCGCGAACTGGTGGCGCGGCTGCCTGCGGACACGGTGTGGTCGACCCCGGATGCGGCCGCGCAGCGCATGTCCAACGTATCGCGCGCCTACCGGGTGAATCTGAACGTGCTGGCGCTGGTCGCGCTGTTCACCGGCGGCTTCCTGGTGTTCGCGACGATGGCGCTGTCGGTGGTGCGTCAGCAGCAGGCGCTCGCGCTGCTCGGCGTGCTCGGCGCGCCGCGACGTACGCTGCTCGGCGCGGTGCTGCTGCAGGGCGCGGCGCTCGGGGCGGCCGGCGCGCTGCTCGGGGCCGCCGGGGGCATCGCGCTGGCCGGCGCGCTGCTCGCCGCGGTCGGGGGCGACCTCGGCGGCGGCTACTTCGGCGGCAGCCGGCCGCAACTGGCCGTCGAGCCGCTCGCGGTCGCCGGCTTCGCGCTGCTCGGGCTGGGGGTCGGCGTGCTCGGCGCGGCGCTGCCGGCCTGGGCGGCCGCACGCGCCGCACCCGCCCGGGCGCTGCGCAGCGGCGCATCCGAGGACCTGCTCGCGGGCCTGACCCGGCGTCGGGTCGCGGCGGGGCTCGCGATCGGCGGCGCGCTGCTGCTGCTCGTGCCACCGATCGGCGGCCTGCCGCTGGCAGCCTATGCGGCGATCGCCGCGTGGCTGTTCGCGGGGGTGGCCTGCGTGCCGATGCTGGTCCACGCGAGCGGCCGCGCGCTCGTCGCGGTCGCCGCGGGCCCGCTGTGGCGCAGCCCCCCGGCGTGGCTCGCTGCGACGCGGCTCGCGCAGGCGCCCGGCACGGTCTCCGCCGGCATGGCCGGCGTGGTGGCGAGCTTCGCGCTCGCCTCGGCGATGGCGATCATGGTGGCGAGCTTTCGCACCTCGGTGGCCGACTGGCTCGATGCGGTGCTGCCCGCCGACGTCTACGCGCGCGCGCCCGCAACCGGCGCCCCGCCGATCGACCCCGCATCGCAGGCCCGGATCGCGGCCGCCGCCGGCGTCGCTCGCGCGGAGTTCCTCAAGGTGGTCGAGCTGACCCTCGACCCGGAGCGACCGGCGGTCGCGCTGATCGTCCGGGACCTGGAGCCGGGTGCGGTGCAGCGTCAGCTGCCGCTCACCGGCCCGACGCTCGCCGCGCCGGCCGACGCGGTGCCGGTGTGGGTCTCCGAGCCGATGCTCGACCGTTACCGGATGCGCACGGGCGATCGGATCGCGCTGCCGATCGGCGACGCCGCGGCCACCCCGCGCTTCTTCGTGGCCGGCGTCTGGCGCGACTACGCGCGGCAGCACGGCGCGGTCGTGATCGGCTCGGCCGACTGGCGGCGCCTGGGCGCAGACCCGGGGGTCTCGGACGTCGCGCTGTGGCTCGCGCCGGGTGCGCGCGCGGACGAGACGATCGCCGCGATCGCCGCGGCGGTGCCCGGGCTCGATGCGCTCGAGTGGCGCAGCGCCGAGTCGATCCGCGCGCTGTCGCTGCGGATCTTCGACCGCAGTTTCGCGGTCACGTACGCGCTGGAGGCGATCGCGATCCTGGTCGGTCTGTTCGGGGTGGCGGCCGCCTGCGCCGGCGAGGCGCTCGCGCGCGCCCGCGAGTTCGGCATGCTGCGCCACGTGGGCGCGCGCCGCGGGCAGCTGCTCGCCGAGCTCGCGGTCGAGTCGGCGGTCGCGGCATCGGTCGCGGTGATCTGGGGTGGGCTGGTCGGCGCGGCGATCGGTCTCGTGCTGATCGAGCGCGTGAACCCGCAGTCCTTCCACTGGACGATGCAAGTGCACTGGCCGTTCGGCCTGCTCGCCGCCAGCGCCGCCGCGCTGGTGGCGGCGGCCGTCGCCGCGGCACTGCTCGCCTCGCGCGGTGCCACCGGCGCCGGACCGCTCGCGGCGGTGAGGCAGGACTGGTGAGCCTGCGCGCGCACCGTCGGCTGCTCGCCCGCGCGCTCGCCACGGGCTGGGCCGCGGCCGGAGCCGGCGCGCTGCCGGCGCGGTCCGCGCGCGCGTCCGCGGGAACCGACTGGGCACCGGTGCTGCCGGGCCCGATGCGCTTTCCGCAGGACTTCGGCGCCCATCCGCGGTTCCGCACCGAGTGGTGGTACGTCACCGGCTGGCTGCAGCGGCCGGGTGGTGCCGACTGCGGCTTCCAGGTGACGTTCTTTCGCAGCCGCACCGCCCATCCGGAGGCGAACCCGTCGCGTTTCTCGCCGTCGCAGCTGGTGCTCGCGCACGCGGCGCTCGCCCTGCCCGAGCGCGCACGCCTGGTGCACGCCGAACGCTCCGCGCGGATCGGCTTCGGTCTGGCGGGTGCCGACGCCGGCGACACCCGAGTGTGGCTCGGCACCGGCGCGCGCGCCTGGTCGATGACGCGCGACCCGGCCACCGACCGGTACGACACGCGCATCGTCGCAAAGGACTTCGCCTTCGAACTGAGCCTGGCCGCGCACGAGCCGCCGCTGCTGCAGGGCGACGGCGGCCTGTCGCGCAAGGGCCCCCGACCCGAGCAGGCGAGCCGCTACTACAGCCGTCCGCAGCTTCGGGTGTCCGGCTCGATCGCCGACGGCGGACCGCGGGTGCCGGTGACCGGGCGGGCGTGGTTCGACCACGAGTGGTCGAGCGAGATCCTGGATGCCGACTCGGTGGGCTGGGACTGGGTCGGCCTCAACCTGGACGATGGCGGCGCGCTGATGGCCTTCCGGATCCGGCGGCGCGACGGCGGCACGACCTGGAGCGACGCGATGCTGCGCGCGGGCGGCGAGGCGCTCGCGCGCATGGGCCTGCGGCCGCAGTTCGCGGCGCTGCGCCCCTGCGGCTCGTCGCGCCCCGGCGGCGGCTGGACGGTGCAGATGCGGCTGCGGGTCGCCGGCCGCGAGATCGAGCTGCGACCGCTGTTCGACGACCAGGAGCTCGATGCGCGCGCTAGCACCGGCACCACCTACTGGGAAGGCGCCGTGATGGCGCTCGAGGACGGCCGGCGCGTCGGGCGGGGCTACCTCGAGCTCACCGGCTACGCCGGCGCGCTTC
>Ga0169931_10003132_pt1 | contig 26474 bp, 24 predicted proteins | sample Kivu_15m_20L_FD_129675 | JGI IMG/M metagenome (GOLD analysis project Ga0169931, IMG submission 129675) | Freshwater microbial communities from Lake Kivu, Western Province, Rwanda to study Microbial Dark Matter (Phase II) - Kivu_15m_20L... | ecosystem: Environmental > Aquatic > Freshwater > Lake...
CTAGTTGCAGGTTTTTGGCTGGCTGCTTTTCTGTCTCTTTGGTTGCTGTTGCTTCTTTTCATTTTTTATTTAATTAATAAAATAAATTATATATAAATTTATATAAAATATCAATCAAAATTTTGAAGGTTCAATAAATAAAGCATAAGAAATCTGATAACTTAAAAAATACGATGAAAATTTTAGAACCATAAACATAATGAATAATTTTTAATTTTAAATATCAAAATCTGTGATAATTTTAATATTTCAACTTTTTAAAAGGTTGATGTTTAAGAAATTTATAATTTTAGCATATTTAATAAAATTTAATTTATATATCATAATAAAATATATGTCTGTTCAAATCTTTGAAAGCACAGAAGCTCATTTAAAATATTTACAAGATTTGGTTTTATTAAATAAGAGTGCAACTGACACAGTATGGATTTCAAATAATACCTATCTAGTTTTCTTCATGGTGGCAGGCTTTGCATTTTTAGAAGCAGGGTCTACAAGACACAAGAACTTCACCTCGACCTTGGTAAAAAATACTCTTGATAGATGCGTTGCGACACTTTCCTGGTGGTTGATTGGTTATGCCTTCGCTTTCGGAGAATCGAAAAGTGGAGTTATAGGGACCTCTTACTTCGCAGGAGTAGGTATAGATACATATGAACAATACACAAGTTGGATGTTTCAATGGGCTTTTGCAGGGACCTCTGCTACTATTGTTAGTGGATGCGTGTTAGAAAGAATTACCATGTGGGGTTACGCCATGTTTTCTACTTTGATGAGTATGTGGATCTATCCCCTAATCGTACATTGGGTTTGGAATGAAAAAGGATGGCTCAGAGATATGGGGATGCACGACTTCGCAGGTAGTGGTGTTGTCCATATGGTAGGAGGAGTTGCAGGATGTGCGGCCACAATATTTATAGGTGCAAGATTAGGAAGATTTCAAAAGGAATCTGAAAAGGATGAAAATCATCACAAAAAAGAATTCAAACCAAACTCTACTGCCTTTTTATGTTTGGGGACTTTGCTTCTTTGGTTCTGTTGGTATGGATTTAATTGCGGCTCAACGATTACTATTGTAGGACAAGAAGCTACCAAATTAGTAGGAAAAATCGGAATGAACACAAGTATTTCAGCTGCTGCAAGTGGTATAACAACCTTTCTATTGGTATATCTTTTAAATAAAGGAACCGACTCTGAATATTCAATAGGAGCACTATGTAATGGAATTTTAGCTGGATTAGTCGGGGTTACTGCTTCATGCGACACAGTAGAGTCTTGGTGTGCAATGTTTATAGGAGTTATCTCTGGATTAATTTATTTCGGTTATACCAAATTATTGGAAAAGCTTAAAATTGATGATCCTATTGATGCAATTTCAATTCACATGGGCTGCGGGTCTTGGGGAGTAGTAGCATTTGGATGGTTTGATCCCAACACAGGAGTACTATATGGACACGGTGGTCACCAATTCGGAATACAATTACTTGGTGTTATTGTAATTTTGGGGTGGACAGCAGCTAATACTTTTCTTTTTTTTATATTTATAAAATTATTTAAATTACACAGAATTTCTACAGAAAATGAAAAAATAGGATTAGACATGAAATGTGGAGGACTTGTTCATAATTATGACTCGATGTCTCTAGCTTACTATGCCAAGAATTTAATAGAAAATTTCAAAAAAAATGATGGTGTTCAAGCCTACGAAGGTGTTGGTCATATGGTCACCGATATTGATCATCTTCGTCTCAAAGTTCAGCAGTGATGGGCAAGTTCGGAGTTTCCCTTCGGATAAAGCCTAATTTAATTTAAAAAATTTTCTGCTTTTAAAAATTTATTATTTTTAATTTTGATATTTACAATATTTTATTAAATATGAATCGTAAACCATATCAGTACTTATTAAAACAATTTAAAAATAATTCGGCTTTGGCCTAATTTTTATATAAATATTTCGGCTTTTATTAAAAAATTTAGGTTTTCTCAAAGAAAGCCTTAAAGTTGCCCAACACTGGTGTTCAGGATGACCTAATTTATAATAAAATAGACATTAAAAATAAATTTGGTTCCAATAAAAAAGACACAGAACTTTAGGTTAAAAAGCAAAATTAGTTTTGATTCATTACTGGTGGGAATATTTTATTAAATTATTTCTAAATGATAATAATTTTTTTAAAATATGAGTATATTTATAAAATTATTCAGACGAAAATATTTTTTCAATCAAAATTCAAAATTTTAATATCCTATGTATTTTTCCTTTGCCTCAAATCTCCCTTGCAATCCTTTATTTTCTCTCATAATAGTTAATGCTCTTTTAGAATCTATTCTTCCAATATTCATATCTCTATCTCTATTGAAGACTTTTCTTTGGTCTTGAACAGAGGTTGATAATTGATCTTTCTTTTCTTTTTTCATTTGCTGATATTCTTCAAGTAGAGATGTACTTCTGTATTTAGAATCGTAATCTTCGATCTCTTCTGACATGTGCTTCATTCTTTCTCTTTCGTAATTTATTAGTCTGTTATAGCTTTCTTTATTTATTGGCTCTATTTTTGATTTTTGAGATGTGACAGGCAATTTACTTTGATCTTTGGAGTATGTATTAGTTTTCAAAATTTTGTTAAATGCATCATTTTCGTTTTCTTCATCGTTGGATTTTATTAGATTCATGGTGGCCTCCAAAAATTTCGGTACAGGGGGTCCCACAAGTTCTTCTTCTTTTTCATCGTGATTTTTAAATATTTTTGTATCTTCTTGCATTATTTTATTGAAAGCTCTATTTATAAGCTCAGCATTTTTACCTAGTTTCTCTTCCAACAAATCATATTCATAGTCCATTTCCAATTTTTCCTTATCAAATTCTTTCAATTTCTTTTTATCAATAGGTTTTTCATTATCAATTTCTGAATTTTCTTCTTCATCATCAACAGAGATTGACGATTCTTCGTCTTCATCATATTCTTTTTCTTTTCCCATTTTATTTCCTCCTTGAATATCTTCCTCATTCTCAGGATTGTTTATGATGTAATTTACATAATCGAATAAAAGTTTTACAAGAAGATAATAGGAACTTAAACTGTCAGATATAATATCATCAATGTCTGTAGTATATTTCATCTTTAAATCTCGATTTCTCTGTAAATTTGTAATTCGAAAGCAGAAAGGATTCTTTGTACTTTGTGTAAATTTCAAATTTTTGAATAATTTCAAAATGTACTTCTGCGAAGTTTTATCTTCTATTCCTGAAATGTTAACTTCTTTTTTATTTTCTTCCATCATCTTTATCAAATCGGGTAGTTCATTTACTGCATCAGAATTGAGTTCTAAAATTCTTCTTATCTGTTTTAAAATTTCATCTAGATCCATGCAATGCTCGAACAATTTTTGTATGTCTATATTAAGCTTATTTTCTTTAAATCCCTTTTTGATATATTTTTCAATTTTTCTTCTTTCCCCTCTAACTTTTTTATCTTTCTTTTTGTTCTTTTTGTGCTTTTCTCTTTTTTCTAATTTTTTCGACTTTCCCCTGTGCTTTTTGTTGCTTTGTTCAGTTTCGTAAATGTTTGAAGATTTTTTTTTCCCCATAGAGTGTTTATAATAAATAATTTAATTTTATTAACAGTGGCTTATAAATTTAATTTCCTTTATTTATTAAAAATTGGCACCAGAGGTGCCTCCAAAAAATGTGATAAGCACATATAGGCCCAATCCACGGTAATCTTTAGTAAAAGGCGAAAGATTAAAACGTTATGAATTGAGCTCTGTGCTGGATGTATTTGATAGTTTTTGCTAAATTAAAAGTGGTGAAATAAAAATTTTTATGGTATAAATTAATATTTTAATAAATTTAGAAATATTTTAAAAATTATAATTTTTGTTATTTATTCTAATTTTCTACTTTTAATTGAAGAGCATGTATTTCCTTTAATTCTTCTTTTAATATTTCGTTGACTGTTCTATGCTGATTGATGGGTGTTTTGCCTTTTAAATCTGGTGATTTTATTGTAATCCTAAAGGAAGACCCACAATTTCCTGAAATGTCAACGACTTCTAAATTTTCTATTTTTAAATGTTTATTGAGTTTGTCTTCTATAACATATCTCTCCACAAAAGTATATTTGGAGAAATGAATCTGGGGTAAATGATTAAATTTAGATTTCACAAAATTGTTTTTAATAAACTGTGAGTGTGAATATGAAGATTTGAATATTTTCATTTTTATTTAAAAATATTAATTTAAGATGAATAATTTTTAATAAGAAAACAATTGATTCATGAGAGATTCGGTTCCTTTATTTTACATGATTTATTTCAGGTTTTCCTCTAATATTTAAATAATGGGATTAAACTACTTACTAATGTGAATAAAATTTTACTTTTAAATTTAATTAAAGCAAATTTATATTAGTATTTATGCATAATTTTATTTAGAATACAGATAATAGATGTAATTAATTCTAAAATTCTAGATACCTAAAAAGTTTATTTATAAATTATTTTGTTATAGCTTTATTTAATATTATGTTCTCTTATGAATTTTGTTCATTTTAATAATTATTAATTAAAATGAAGAAAACAATTCTCTCTCTTTTTATTTTTTTTTATATTCTAAATTTCATTTATAGTGCTATAACAACAGCCAATTTAAAAATATTTTTAGGTAATAAAAGTAAACGCTTTAAAGATAAAAACAACTTATTCGTAAATTCATATAAAAGAGTATGCGAATCTAATGTGATTTCTTTAACTGAAAAAAAACTAGGTAATGCTATGATGTCAAATCTCTCAAGTAAAAAGCTTGCTATTCCTCAGCCAAATAAACTTTCTAAAGATAGATTTGATGTGAATTTAGGAAGAGGTGAGATAGGATACTTATTTGATTTTCTTGAGCCCATAATGGGAAAACCTATTCTCCAAGTTTTTCTAAATATTCTGCTTAACACTAAAAACGTTAAAGAAGATGACAGTGTAAAAGATGCATACGATATTAAAGAAATACTTGAAACAATCAAGGACGAAATAGAATTGACATATCCTGAAAACATAGCCTCACCAGAGGATCTTTTTAAGAAACCACAGGTAGTAGACAAGATAAAGAAATACATAACTCCTCAATTTGATTATGATGCTCATGGAAAATTTTTAAACATGAGGAAATTATCAACCCTTTTGAAGGAGTGGAAGCACTCTAAACCGAATGCTAAAGATATTTTGGACAGCTATGACTTAGACGGTGATGGTAGATTGAATATTAGGGAGTTTATTCTTTTAACAATAATAGAAATGAGAAATTTCGATGATAAGAGTTTACCCAGCTACAATGAAATAATAAATAATTTCATCGATCCTTTGTTCGATTTTCTTGATTGTAAAAATAATGGGCATATAGTTACACAAGAAATGTTTGACTTTTTAAAATACATCATCCGTCCAGATGACAAATATGATTTGTATAAATGCAATATTGATGGCAAGCCGTTACATACTACAGCTATCAATGAATTTTATCTAAAGCATAATAAATTTAATACTGGAAAGTTGTTGATCGATGAACTAAGAAGAGGCATCCTTTTAGGCTTTTGGGATCGTATGACGACAAAACTTTCGATTGATGATAAGAATCAGCTTAGCGAAAAGAATACTAGATGGAAGAATGACGGAGAGATTGACATATCTTGCGAAGAAATAGACGAAATGAAAAAATTCATAGATGGGTAAATTAAAGTTTAAATATAAATATGTGTTATCTTATATTTAAAACCCCAAATTGATTTTCATTTAGAAAAAAAATTTTATAAAAAATTTATAATCAATATATAATCCAGCAAATAATTTATTCAGTTCCCGAAAGACACTTTTTAATTTCATCGCAAATAATTGGGAAATCTAGTCCATCAACATAAAATTTAATTTGCCCTTTCTAAATATTAAATGAAAAATCAAAATATATAAACTTACATGAATAATAAAAAATTTGGGCTTGGAATTAAACTGATAGGAATTAAAAATATCCCCTGTTAAATCTCTATCAGAGGAAATAAATTCAACCTTATTGATGCAATCATTTTCGTCTAAAAATCTTTTAATCATTGAATCAGTCACTTCACAAGGGCCCCAAAATTTATCATGTATATTTGCAACTGTATAAATTCGTAATATTAATTCTTACCTACTACTCGATTGTATTCGGGATGTGTAACTTTTACAAATTGATCGATGCTTGTGATTTTATTTACTATATCCTGTTTCTTTTTCATTTTTCAATTATTTTATTTTATAAAATTTAATTATTAATAATTGTAGATCTAATGCTTAAGACAAGTTTAGAATACTGAAATTTTAGGTAAATAATAATATATAAAATATTATGAAAAATAAACGAATTTAAATAAATTATTTGAATAAACGAATTTAAATTGCTTGATGGGCGTCGATTTTTTCAAATAATATTTTTAATTTAATTTTCATCATATATTATTTCATATAAATTAATATTTATTATCTGTAATAATACCATAAATGGGATCCTGTATATGTATCGAAAATAAAAAACAAACCATATATAAAAATTGTAATAAAAATAAGAATATCATTCGATTGAATTATAATAATCGACCAATGAGTTCAATAAAGAGTTGTAATAAAGTTGATTATTTCAAAAAAATATCTAAAATTAATTGGGTAACAATTTTGAATTTACTAAAATTTAATGATCTAAAAGAAGCAAGTAAAGTTAATCGGTAAGATTGTATTGATAAACTTTAAAATTTAGCTCTATGAACAAGATTTCAAAACATCAATTAGTTCTAGAGAAATTTTTTCAGAACAAAGTTCATATGAGTTCGAAGAGAACCGCAAAATTTCCTTCCACAATTAAAAACAATATTAAAGGCATTATTATTGAAAATAAAATAAAGAAATCAGGATATCTGGAATGTTCGACCTTCCATGAAAATTTGAAAAAACAAATAGAATCAGATGAGTATCATTCTGAAATTGAAATCACTAGTAATAACTTAGAACCAAGGTCTTTTAAGAATACTTTTACATTGATTTCAGAAGAATCAACAAATAACACGCCTACAACAATAACTGAAATTCAAATTAATAAAGATTCTCTTTACCTTAATACAAACTGCTACACAATTTATAGTATGTACTCTGATAATAGAACACCTTCATTTGCTTTGGAGTCCGCTTTTGAAACTATTAAAGAAGTCATAAAGCCGGGCAACATCGGTAAAAACATGTTCAGAACTTTTGGTTCACAAAATACGAAAAAATCAAATCTTGTTCAGGAAAAATATAATGAAATTATCACTCAAAGTAAATACTCTTATGTAACATAGTTTATTAATAGAAGAATTTGAACTTAACGGGATGCTCGAAGATTTTTCATCTGTTTTTAATAGTAGCGAACATAATACACTGACTGCTTCACAGGTAATTAAGGGTTCATCATAATTATAATGCATAGTATTTGTAATCTTTGTTGATAATAGTTCATTATTAATATAAATTATTTAAAAATTTATATTGTTAATAACCATGATTTAATAAAATATATTATAATAAATATCTATGGACGATAAATGGCTAGAACAATTAAAGGCAGGAAAATGCATTTCCGAAAGAGATTTGAAAATATTATGTGAAAAGGTAGGATATCTTAATTAAATTCTTAGGTTAAGGAAATTTTAATCGAAGAATCGAATGTGCAACCAGTGAGCGCTCCTGTAATCGTTTGTGGAGACATCCACGGACAATTTTACGATTTGATGGAGTTGTTCAGAACAGGAGGTGAAATTCCCAATTCAAGATATGTTTTTCTCGGAGATTACGTAGACAGAGGTTACAACTCAGTAGAAACCCTTGAACTACTGTTGTGCTTGAAATTGAAGTACCCTGGGCATATAATTTTACTGAGAGGAAATCACGAATCAAGACAAATTTCTTTTTCATACGGATTTTATGAAGAAATCGTCAGAAAATATGGCAATTCCAACCCCTGGAGATACTTCACAGAAGTTTTTGACTATTTCTCAATTGCTGCTATCATCGAAGGAAAAATTTTCTGTATTCATGGTGGTCTTTCTCCAATGATTTCTACTATAGATCAAATTAGATTGATCAATAGAAAAATGGAAATTCCTCATGAGGGACCTTTTTGTGGTATGAAATAAATTTTAATCGTATTAAGATTTGATGTGGAGTGACCCTGATGATATTGATACCTGGATCATGTCTAATAGAGGGGCCGGATGGATTTTCGGTTGGAAAGTCGTCAATGAGGTAAGAAAATGACAAATTATGTTTCATTTAGTTTAATCATCTTAACGGAATTGAATTGATTTGCAGAGCACATCAACTAGTCAATGAGGGATTCAAGTATTGGTTCAAAGATGAGAACCTTGTCACTGTATGGTCTGCTCCTAACTACTGCTACAGGTAAGAATAATCAGTTACTTTTTACCAGATGCGGAAATAAAGCGGCTATTCTAAAAGTTGGATACAATCTTGAAAGAACCTTCGACATTTTCAATGCTGTCCCTGAAAGCAGTCATTCACCACATCCAAAAACTATTGTTCCATATTTCCTTTAAAAAATTAGGGAAATATCTTGTCTTATTATTTTAATATATTTTTATTAAGCTTATAAACGACTTCTTAATTATATGTTTATTAAAATGCGTTTAAGTTTATTATTCATATTAATTTATCATTTCAACTGAAATTATTATGTGATTTGTATTAAAATTTAAATACATAGTATAAGAATTATTTATTTATTTAAAAAATTGTTTTTCACTTAGATTAAATTTTTAAATATTAGTTCTCAAATTTAAACATAAATTTTAAACTCGAAAGCGGAATAATCATGATCCATCACAAAAGTTTTATAAATTATGGTAATATTCAAGAGATAAAGTTAGAAATTATTAACGACGATTTTTATAATTTAAATATGTAAAGTTTACTATTATAAATAAAATTTAGACCACCAAATTTTCCCAAAATTGAAATTAAAAATCGATTCACTAAAATTCGAAAAAGTAAACCTTGCTTTAAATGCACAAATAAGAAAATAAGAAAGGAAAAAATTTTTGAAATCGAAAAAGTTTCTAAGGATCTAAATAAAAAACAGATAGAATTTACAGGGTATGATTAGGAATTCTCACTTTATTTAATTCTTTAAAATCGAATTTTAATTTATTTAGATGTCTTCTTCCATTAAATTCAGCTCTCTATAATAATTCATTGTCATCGAAGAACTTTGAATCGAGAAAAAAGAAAATTGAAGAGGAAATGGAAAAAATTAAAAGAAAAATAGAAATTTTAGTATCGAAACAAACTGCAATCGATCTAAGAGACATCAAGTTTTATCAAAAACTATCTCTTGAATATAAGCATAATTTTTATTTCACTCCCTTGACAAGTAATATCAATTCAGGGTACCTTGACAGCCATGAACGAGAAGATAAATCAAGTCATTCCCAACAAGAAAAGGAGACCAAATCCTTCATTCCTCCTAGTCTTAGGATTATTACACCCAACATCAAGGAATATTTTTGTAATTGTAAAAGAAATGAATGTAGGAAAAATTATTGTGATTGCCGCAGAAATAAAGAGATGTGTGATCCAAATAATTGCTCTTGTCAAGACTGCTTTAACCAATGCTAGTCTATAATTAATTTGTATTTTTGTATATTTATTCTAGTCTTACATCGACTGAAATATTTATATAGAATTTGATTATTTATTTATTAAAACTTTTTATTATATTATCATTTCATAAATTAGTATATTAAAAGAACTATTTACTTATTTGTTAAAGCCTTATTTAATGATGTCAAAGACGCCTCCTTGAAATTTTTTCCGTAATAATTTCCTGATTTTATTCCCCTTCTAAATCCTTTGTATCCTACTATATATGGAAGCTACATTTTAAAAATAATTAAATTTAATAATAAAATACGTCAGTTTTTGATTTAGCTTCATAATCTAAATATCCGTGGAAGGTTCCTCCAAGTTGTGGGGATTTATCTTTTTCCTCTTTAAATGAATTTGAAGAATTTAAAAGATTTTTATTTCTCTCTTCGAAAGTCTTTTTAAGAAAATCATCTAAATTAACAAATAAGTATTATTTTTGACTTTATTAATTACCTTCTTCTTCTTCAGATTTTACGATTGGCAAGACAAATTCTTTTTTGAATTGTGTGGTGTATCTATCATCGCTTGGAATGTCTGAATTTTTGTGGTAATCTCCTTTAATGGCAACTGCAGATGTTTTCGCAAAATTCATTCCGATCAAATTAGAACTGACGATTCCTGGAATATGTGCAGTGTAACCCGGAATATGCTGTGGATAGATTTGATATTTTGATCCACTTATCCATGTTTTTGCCAGTTTTGAACGATTAGAGAAGATTTTATCTTCTTCCAATTTATATTCCTTAGAGAAGTTTTCATTAAAATAGCCTTTATTGTAATAAGAATAATCGTTTTGAGTCGATGGGAACATTTTCTGTTCGAATTCTGGTTCTCTGGTTAAATAACTTTTGATATAATCATTGGTTGCTCCTACTGTCATACCTATAACTTCATTCTTCATAGGGATATGGCCCATGTACCCAGGAAAGTATTCTCTATAAATCGTTTTTGTTTCCATTTATTAAATATTTATTGAAATTATTTTTATTTTGTACATTTAGTTTTGAATTAGAATTTTGGTTAAACCTTAATATATTTACATACATGTAATTAATAATTAATAGTAATGAAAAAATCAGGGAATTATATAAAAATTACTTTACATAGAATAAAAGTATGCGCGGATATTCAAGTTAGCTCCTATAATTTAAAAATTTCATTTGGAAAACAGACACATGAAACAGATAAAATTACCTTGAAGGAAATAGATTACGGAGGAAAAGTATTTATAATTTTCCAATAAATTTTTTTCATTTTAGTCATTCTTTTTTGATTTATCTCCAGGCTCTAAACAATCAAGCATAGAAATTTCTGCGATGTCGAAAACTCTTTTCATTTTTGATTCCCACATTGCAAAAGTTACAATTCCATTCGCTTTAAACAAGTTTGACGACAAAAGAGAATGGTATTATCTAAAAAACCAGAAGGAAGAAAATATGGTCGGTATTCTTATATCCATCTATTGCGAATTGAAACCGGACTTATCGATTAACATAGAGACCATAAAAAACATAAATGCAATAACCTTGAATTCTAATAATAATTCATATCTCATCTCAAAGTCAGCATATAATGTTAACGTAGATAAAAGAGACTCATCATATGATGCAAACACGAATAAATCGAAAAACGCGATTACGAATATGATAAACAAATCACAAAATAATTCCTACAACAACATACAAAGAATTCTAGTTAACAACTCCTTAGATGACTTAAGAAAAAATGAAAAGAATAAAGATGCTTTCATAAAGCCAGATGAAGATGATTGTTTTATTTTAGAAAATACTATTCTTTGTGGGGAAAATTATAAATCGCCTAATTTGTCTACTTTTAGTAATAATATGTTTTCCCCTACCTCTTACAGAAAGGATCAAGAAAAGAGTCAAATCAATTATAATTTGATGAATTTGTCGAATTTGAATTCTAAATTAAATACAAGCAATTATAATTACAATAAAACTGCTTTTATTGGAGATAATTTTAATGACCTACCTTTGAACAATAACTTCAGCAATGTTGATTCATTTAGCGATTTAAAATATTTTGAAGATACAGGGGATTATGGTCAAATTATAAATAAATTGAAAATTAAAGCGACTCAGCTCCAAGATGAACAGGAGAGATTGAGAAAACTCAATGAAGATATCCTTAAAAATAGAGAAAGTAATTCTTAATAATCTAAATAATTTTTAGAAATTAGACAGAAGGAGGGTGTTTTAATAAGAGAAAAAGAGAAACTTGAGTCTTATATCAAAAACTTCAAAATAAATCAGACTGAATTTGAAAAGAAAACAAACAAATTTAATGAAAATTTTTCAAAATTCAATAATGAGCTTAATAAATTCTCCTTGGAAAGAGAAATATTCGATTTTGAAAAAAAAGTATTTCTTAATGTGAATCTTTACTCAAGCATTGGAAAAATTTTAGATAATAATTCACCGCATGAAATTCAGGATGAGGGGTATATGAAACAAAAGGGTTCATATATGGAGTATGATTCAAAAAATAAAATAGCTGCTTTGAATAATGATTATTCAAACAAAATGATAAACATTTCGAACACAACTATTTCTACAATAAATAACGCTGGACCTATATCATCATATAACACTGAAAAGAAGAAAAAAGATATAGTTTATGAAAAGCCTTCTGTTAATTTGAGAAAAGGAGAAAATGAGAGAGAATCCTTTTCAAGAAAAGAGTCTCAAGGTTCATTAAAACTCAACCTGGAAAGGGAGCCAGCTAAGGTTATAAGATCCTTGACTAATAACAATGTTTTATACAACTTAGGAACTCAATTAGATTTTCAGGGGATTTCTTCGAATGTAAGAATATTAAATAAATTGAATTAGGAGATGAAGGATAACACGATTAACAATATGAGTTATTATACTAAAGAAAAAGAATCAAAATTCTTCCCACCCGTTGCACAAATCGATTTGAATTACAAAAGAAAAGTAAAATCTAATTAGATGGTTATAAAATCTATTTATTCTCTAGAATCCCAGTCTGAACAATGAAAGTTGCTTTGATATATTAAGTACAAAGATAGACAAGTCTATATTCCCAGAAGCTAACAAACTTATAGATTCTCTCGACAATTTTAGTCTCATGTATTCCTCTAAAGCAGCCATTTCGAACATAGTAGATAAAAAAGATTTTAACACAAGCTCTAACTCAAATCGGGGGTTAGTACCAGGCAGCGTTAACGATGAGCAAAAATCCGTAAGTAAAAAAAGTGATGATGGAAAACGAAAATTAGTGACACAGAAATCACATCACAATGAGCCCCTTCAAATTTCTACTGCACAGAATATAAGCAACATAAATAATATTGTAGTGAATGCTAATTTTAATTGCGGACTTACAAGTAATTCAACAATTCTTATGAAAGAAAAAAAACTCTCCTCAGGGGCAGTAACAAAATTTGATAAACCTCAGAAAAGCACAAACAACACAACAAATAATTATAATTCTAATAAAACAGATTATTATGGTCTAATAAGAGTGAATTTAAATCAATCTTCAATTAAGAAGGATTCAAACAAGAAGTTGAAAGGATAGCATCTAAAATTAAATTTTTAAAAGTATGATTTTTGTTTAATTACTTTTACTTACAGTTAAAATTTTAAATAAAAATTATATATATAATTTAAAATAAAGTAAAATGTATAAAAACGAAATATTAACAAATGTTTTAAAAACTTATTTGGGAGAAAGGACAGATGCTTTAGAAACAAATTATTCACACCATACTGAAAAACTTCTCAAAAGCTTTAAAATTTTGGATGAGATGAAGGAATTATCATTCAAAGTAGATGCAAGTATTAATGAAATCTTAACAGAGAGTACGAGACCTAGTCTGAACAGATCAACATCTAGACGTGAGATAAACAAATCATTTGTATCTAACACCAATTCAAAAACTCTCTTAAGAAGTAAAAGCAAAGTTCTAGACAAAGAAAGAAAAAATGAAAAATCGAAAACACCTATTAAACGACCTGATAAATCACTTGGAAAGAGTATCGATAGGCAGAAATCAGGAATATTCAAAACGAATGAAATTCAAAATGTTACAATTAAGAAAATAGGACTAACTGGTTTGACAGGATTAAATAAAAATTTGACGCTAAATAAATTCAGTACATTCATAAAAAAGGAAGAAATCGATCAATCTAAAAGAGGTATTACTTAATCAATTAAAAATTATGCATATCATTTACTTTGTAGGAGTTAGCAGAACCCCTAGGAACAAGGATGATCTTTCACCAGGAAATAGGAAGAATCTAATGCTGAGTAAGATCAACACACCAATCACTCGTTCTCCAGATATTTCAAGAAATAAAACAGCTCTTTTGATTTCGAAGAAAGCAGAAGATAAAAAAAATCTGAGTAATAACACGAGTATGATTACGATTTTAATATATTTTTTAGAAGTTTGCAAGCAAGAGGGACCCCCTTTAAAAAATGTACCTCAGCTTCAACAGTATAACACCCACACAATCACAAATGTGAATATGAATAATTTTAATATTCCATTGAACACAAACACATCGAATATTTCGTCAAATAATTTGACAAATAATAAAATACATCAAAATGTTTTGAACACAAATGAGAGTCTTAGATTCAAAATTTCACAGAATGGAAATATTTCACAAATAATCGACATTGATAACAGTATGCCAGATGAGTCATTAATTAACAACAAAGATGATTTATTTATTACATCTACTCTACACGATCATGACATAAATTTCAACAATTCAATTATGAATAATCTCATGTCAAGTATAAATTTCAACACCCCAAAGACGAAGGGGATCAAATTAGAATACGATGAAATTTTGGATGACAGATGGAGCATATTTGAACAGTAATATGAATTTATATAATTATAACATATTGTAATTTAGATTTTTTACCCGATACGATAAAATCAAATTACTTTGCCTAAATAAAAAATATGGAAAATATTCTATAGCTTCTTTGATTGAAAATATGAAATTTCTTAAACAAGGTGTCTATGAAAAAATTCAAAAGTTTGTAAAATGTTTTATAATTTTGTGACATTTAGAAAGTTTATGACTCTTCTAACAGTGCTAATGGAATGAATACTTCACATAAATTTAGCTATGTCGATGCAATACCTTTCTCTAAAGGAACCAATAAAGCAATAGAGCTGCTTAATGATAATCTTTATGTAAAACTATTTACAGAGATTTCTGTTCCGAAACATGAAATAATGCTGGTTTACAAATTATTTTTTCAACTAATCCAACATCCTTTCGTGCAATTATTTGAAAATAAAAACTTATTTTGGAAAGAGTGTTGTGTATATTTCCTTACAAATTCAGATGGGAAGATAGGTAGAAATGTTAATAATAATTAAATATCTGTAGGCACATTCATCGCTAAAAAGCTCCGCGAGGTAAACATTTCTCCTGAAAATATTTATAAAATATGGAATTTATTGGGTGACAATGTTAATAAAATAAATCCAAATAACTTTTCTAAAATATGTGGCACTACCGGTCTTTTTGTTTTCTTTATTAAAGATGCGATAGATTACATAGGACTTGGTTCGAAATGCGACAGATACATGAACATCGAAAAATGCTTGTGGATTTTAACAAATCTTTTACAATTGATAGAGAAGCGATTAAATAACCTTCAAAGAATCATGAATCAATTCTACAATATTTATTGAAAATATAGATTACATATTAGGAAATTAATTAAAATTTAAAATAAATTATTATATTTATTGATGAATTTTTTTGATGATGTTATAAATTAATATATACTTAATCTTCAACTTTTAAAGAAGATTATCGTAATCATCATCTTCCTCAGAAATTTTATTGATCTCTAAATAAATTAATATATTATACCTGAATATCCATAGGGGTTCATACTAGGGTATCCCGCTCCTTGGTTTCTTCTTTGTGAATAATTAGCTTGGTTCGTGTAATTTAAATATATTGGAGCATTTGTAACTCCGTTATAATTACCTCCAGTGCCAGTTCCTCTGTAAGTGACGTTTTCGTAATCTAGAGAGTATTCCCAGTTGGAACCACCTTCCCAATCTTTGTTTGGATTCACTTTTGACATAACATAAATAGTTCTAACAACTTTTGAAGGAATAAATGATGAGATGTATCCACTTGGGATGTATTCGTTTATGTCATCGCAGGAAGGTGTTGAAGGTCTTCGTATTTTGAATTCTACGTTGACATCCCTGTTAGAATCTATTAATTTTTATAAATATTTTATTCAAATTTATTAATTACCGTTGAATATGACGTATCGTTTCATTAAACTTCTGTATTCGGGAACGGAATATCTATTTTCGACTATAATTTTCTTATACATAGTAAAATTAGCAAGAATTTTCGTAAAGAATTCTTTTTCTGTCATTCCAAGTTTTAAGTCTGCTGAAACCAATTGTTCATTTTCGGCAACCTCAGATAAATTTTCGCTTTCATCAATAATTTTATCCTGAGCTTCTTTAGCTACCTTTTCATCATCCTCCTCTAGTAGGTTCATGCTTCCTCCTACTACATAGGATTTAGATTGAGAATAGTCGATCTGCTCATCTAGGGTAAGGAAATTACCAAAGTAATCCAATTCGAATAAATATACATTATCTTTATGCGCTATCAAGGTAATTTCCTCTCTCTTCAAATCTTTTATTAAATATTTTCCCATAAAGCCTCTGAACCCTGGTAATATATTAGTATCGCTCATTACTTTATCAAGAATAGGATTGATCTGGCTAACATACTGCTTCATTTTAATATAGTAAATATTGGATTCATTTTTTCCTAGGCTATTTATAAGAGCCACCCCCCATTCTATGAAGTCATCGAATAAAGGCTCTTCCGCCTTCAATCTTCTTATATACTTTAGCAATTCGAAATTGAGTGTACATGCTTCAAGAATAGACAAGTATATTTGAATAGCGACATTTTCTTTAGATTTTAATAAAAATAATTTCTTAAGAACGCTTGAGGTATTTCTAAGATTGATTGATCCCTTATATTCAAAGTACTTACTCTTATCATCAGATAGATTGTGGTATCCGATAAGGGGCATCGAATTCTTTCCTATTGTATCATCGATAATGCACTGAGGGATGCCAAGAATAATTTCAAATCTCATTCTTTGGTAGGAGTCTTTTATATCTAAGAGAGGAATGATAGAGTCAAATAGTTTTACAAATTCTTGACTGTTGTATGTATAGATATCGTCTATGTATTTCGTCATTTCTACACATGATTGTATAGTAAAGTCTATATCTTCATAATTTAAATTTACAAGCAGAGATGAAAATACTTTATCACAGTTTTTGAAAATAAATTTAAGGAAATTTGGGCTTTTTAAGCAATCCAAGTCTCTTTGAGTTATATTTGTAAGTTTCTCTTTATGGTCGTCTAATTTATTAGCTGAGCTCTTTAAGAAGACATCGCATATCAATTCTACAGCTGGTTCAATTCCAGCGATGTTGTTTCTTCCGTAGTCCCAGTTATCACCTTTTTTAATCAGAGTGTATTCATAATAGGGAGAATCTCTACCTAAGAGGAAGGTAATCAATAGAAACATAATTTCGTTGTTTGAAAGATATTGTAAAATTATCTTATCCATAATAGAAATATTTCTAATCAATTTTATAACAGGAGCAGTTTTAAAAATTAATCTAGTGGGCACCCTAGGGAATATAAATAAAATTCCATCTACTATCTTTCTAATATACACGTACATATCATCCTCATCTCCGAAAACATTATTGAAGGCAGATACAAATTTTTGAGGAGAATATTTATAAGTCATTAGAATTAACTCATATACCATATCGCAATATTCTATAGATAATGTTTCACTGTCGTTTAATAAAAGATCGAATAATTGTTTCTTATGAGAAATAAGATATTCCCACACAGGTTGTAAACATACAGGCTGACTCTCTAATATGTGTAGGAATTTATCTTTGGCTGTTTTAAGTAATTGCTGCTTGTCTTTTTGAGTTAAAATGTTGAAAATAAAGTTCATAAAAGTAATTGAAATCTTTCCACTCGATTGAAGTTTAATATCCTTGATCTCACTCATTGTCTCGTCAAGAAGAACGATAACATTCTCGAAGAAGGTAACAAATCTTTCATCTGAAATATTTTGATGCTTTTGGAACATGGAATTATCTTCTGATAATTCAAGGTAGTAAGATTTAGGAATGAACCTTTCTTTATTATAGTATGGTATGTAAGATACATATTCATTTTTAGATACATCATAAAACACATAGCTGTTAAGTTTTTCTTTGGTGATATTGTACTCAGGAGTGTCATAGACTCTACACAGGTCATACTCCTTCTTCATTTTGGGGATTTCGTCTTCTTTTAAGGACACCAAATTAGAAGAATCTTCAGGTGGATCAACGACGATTTTAATGGGTGATTTTATTCTTCTTTCGTAGACAAGCATATAAGCGCTTCTTGTTCTTTCTCCTCTGTTTGTTCCCCATTGATCTTTAGTTTCGTAGTTACCTCCGTAACTTTCTGTTTCAAGATTAGCAACATTGAATTTTGAGATATGACTGTCATTAAATTCAAGCCAAGAGTTTAGATGAGATTCATCCTGATGATTAAAGTAAGCTTCATTTTCACTTCCTCCTCTTATTGTATTTATATAAGAATAGTAATGTCCAGAGTCTGCAGATCCTGAGTGAATGACTACACCTACAAGATGATATTCGTAATAGGTTGGATGCTTGTAGTAAATATCATCCGTTTCGAAATCGATTTTCTCATCTTCCTCACTTTCTTTGTTCTTCTTAGCTGCAGCTTTTCTGGTTACTTCTTCGATACAATACTCCTTCAAATTCAAAACTCTAGGAAATTCTAATCTGGAATTGATTTTTTCATTTCGATCGATTTCATAATTGTAAGACAATCTTTGTAAGTGGACAATCAATACATTCGGTAATGATCCTAAAAGTGTACGTTTGGTTTTTGTTACTTTCTTTTTACAGGTTTCACAATTTACCTCGTCTATTCTTTCAGGTGTTATTAATTTTTCGAAGGAGTCATACAAAGTCTTCATATTGTTAACCTCTACTGAGAGTGTGTAGAAATCTTCGAATCTGTTGCTTACTGTTCCACACCCCTGTTCGCATGTGAATTGTGAGCAAGTCTTGCCTCCGAAAATAGATTGGAGAATATACTTCTTATCGGTATTTCTCAGCTGATTTTCAATTATGTCCAAAAATCTTGTCAGAAATTCTTGTGCATCTTGTTGGATACCCACGTTAGTTGGATTTCCTTCCCAATCCTTGAAGGAATAACAGAAACCAACAGGATTATAGTCCATTCTTTCAGACATCTCGAGGAATGAGAACATTCTTTGAACTTGATGCAGTGTGTTGTCATCGATTTTTAGAGGGTTATCTGTGTCTGGATGTATTTTATCATCTGTGTGAAGGATGTTGTATCTGAGAGCTGGGACCATGAAGAATTGTTGAAGCATTGAATTCATGTAGCATATAAAGTGAAGATTTCTTAGTCCGACATGTCCCTCATTCTTTCCGCTATTGCAGATGTAATATTTAGATCTTTCGTTTTTTTCTTCTTTTTTGTTTTCTTCTGATTCGAATACGTTGATGCTAAAGAATTTTTCGAAGTTAGTAATCGAATTTTTCAACATGGAAAGAATAAATTCATAGCAGACATTTCGTATGAGTTGATTGAAATTCCTGTTAGATTTGTGATCATTTAATTTATCTGGGTTAATGAAAGCTAATTTTGATAATTTTTCATTCAGCTCGTTTGAATTTTGTTTGAAGAGAATTTTGGTCAAAACTCCTTCGATAAGTCTGTAATTATTAGAAATTTCATTTTTAATTTCTAAATTATTTTCAGCTACTTTTGTGATGATCTTTAAATATCCCATGAACAGTTCATCTGATAGGCTAACGCCATTTTCATCTTCTTCCAGGATGTCTGATTCTAATATGTCTAATAGCTTATGCAGGAATTTTTTCGGGTTAATTTCAGTATTATTCGAAAATAGGAATTTATTTGGTTCGTTAAGGTACATTTCTAGCAAGTATGAGAAAAATTCAAATAATTCATTAGAATTTCTTTCTAGATCTTTTGAAATATTTTCTATCAATTCGAAGTTTCCTAAGAACATGTAGGAAATCATACCGAATCTATTGGAGCTTTCCAGAAGTTTACATAGTTTTATTAAAGAATTTGAGAACAGAACTCTTACTGAATTATTTTCGTTTAACAGACCATAAAGAGAAATTGTGATGAAACTTTTATCTGTAAGAATGCTTTTTTCAACTGTTTCATAATCTGTTGAAAAAGGAATGATTACACTAAGGAATTCGAATGCGGTTTCAATTATTTCAGATTCTTCCTTCGTTCTATTACTCTTGGTGACTAGGCTTGAAATTATTTGGACTAAATTTGGAATTAGGCTTTGATGGTCAAAGGATTTCAAAATAAAATCTCCAAGTCCAGTTTCAATGAAATAGTTATCCAATGCGTTTATATTTGAGCTATTTGAATTTGATTTTTTAATTACATTTGAATTTTTTCTTGTACTTAAATTAGAAGAAGATGCTTGAGGACCTATGCTTGTGGTCATATTATCGCCTAATGATAAGGTAGATAGTATTTTTGTTAAATTATTCACAGTTTTCTTATATGTCTCATATTTATTCAAAGAGGAGAAATAGAAAATTTTCACAATCTTTATTAAAAATTCTATACAAATATTATTCATCAGATGATTATTAATAGCTTCTCTGTTCAAAAAATTTCCTACATTTTCAATTAATTTCCTATCAAGAATTTGAATTAAATGTGAGTATCCCCCTTTCTCTACGAAATTTTTCATCCAATCAAATTTTATATCTTTTCTATCATTCTCCTGGGAATCGATATAATCCACATTTTCATCGTTAATTTCTATATCTTCTATGAAAGATTCAATTATTTGAAGGGAATAGATTAGCTTATAAATATTGGACTCGTCGAGTAACACATTCCAGTTAGAATTTTCATTGAGATTTAAGTTCTGTTCATATATACTCGGATTTGTACAGATTAAGCACAAAAAGTTGAAGGCCTCTTTTGCAATCTCGTCATTTAAATCCTGCAGGTAGAATATAGTGTTGAAAAATTCTTCATTGTGAGCCAGTTGATATCTCGGTAGGGTAGTTTTATCCTCAACATAAAATTGATAAGGCTCATTCATTTTCTTCAAATCGTTTCTGATCCCCATAGTCTTCAAATTTTCCCAAACTACTTTTCTTCTATCAGGTTTGTAACAGCATTCAGTATAAAATTCTAAAAATTCTTCTCTTTCTAATAATTCATCTTTGTTCCTATCGTACGTAGAGAACAGAAATTGTATACGGCTGTCTTCAGTTCCAATTTCTTCTCTGGAACCTGTTACCGCTCTTATGAATAGTGAACAATCCTTTTTGCTCATTTTCTCATTTGATGAGAACATTGTGAACCACTCGTTGTAGATTTGAAGGATTTCAGATACTGGGTTGCCATCAGCCATGAATTCTGCCTGGGGTATCAATTTCTCCATTCCGTTAGAAAAGCATTTTAATTCATCTCCATTTCTTAGATCGAAATCCATTACGCTTTTTCCGTTGTCAGTGCTTTTAAGCTCATATTCATTTTTCTGAATTACAATTTTCAAAAAGTCATGACTGTATTGTAACCTTCTGCTAATTAATTGTTTCAGCTCCCAAATTGTGGTGTTTGCGTAAATTTTTAAAGCAAAGTCTCTCGAATCTAAATTACCAACAGTGGAAGAAATCTTAACATTCACAGTCTTCTTTTTCAATATACCCGCATGAGACTTTATATTCGCAGTCCCTCGTTTTTCACTTTCTTCGATAGTGAGTTTAAGAACCAAAAGGCACTTGGTGATTTTGTTTTTCTTCTCATCAACACATAAAGAGGGATTGCTTATAGATTTGTTGATCAGATCAATACATTTTTGTAACAAGAGTTGAGAATAGGAAATGTTTGTCGATTTAGATTCAGTTGAAGCAATTCCTTCAATTTTGATTTGTACGTTTGTGAAGATCGTGTGAAGTGTTTCTATTCCTTTGTTCATTATATCCACTGAAAAAGAATCGAACACTATATTCCACAGTATTTGAAAACCGATCAACTGCTCAGGTTCTATATATACATCTAGTTCATATTTATTCTCCCTTGGTATTTTATGGTACTTCAAGTTTCCTCTTTGGCTGTTTATATCCAAGAAGATTTTTAGATATGTATCGAACGCTTCAATTGATAGATTTTGACAGGACTTTGTATCGTTACAGATTTTTCCATTGAACAATTCAAAAATCTTTTCTTCTGTGCTGTAATCTACACTACTATCAATATAGTTTTTTATCCAGTTAAAGAATTCCCTTTTGTCTTTCATTGAAATGAGACCCTGTTCTATTAAATTTTTGAACACGAATTCGATGGGGTCATCTTTGATTTTCCAAAGTTTAAGCGAAAGTACAGTTGAGATGAATTGTAAACGTGACTTGATATTTTGTGAATGGCTGAAATTATCTTTGAGTGGAAGAAGGTCGATGTCTTGTATCCAGTTTTTTGATTTTTCTCTTACCATGTTAAGGTATTTCGAAAAACTATTACAGAACAAATTCACTAAAGAATCATTTTCTACTAACAACAAATTCAAGTCGTAGTCAGAACTTAGATCGCTATCTCTTAAGTACTTTTGAAGAATTTTCAAAGCCAAATTTACATTCTCATTTTTTTCCAGAGACTCAAGTGTCATCCTAATTACAGAAGATTTGAAGCTCGGGTTGAGTTTAGTAATTTCAAATATTTTATTAATCAGAATTTCAATTCTCTCACCTTCGTCATTCTTACTTTCTAATAGACAACTAGTAAAAAATTTTATGCATTTTTCTAAGTTTTCATCAGACTGAGAATTGTGAGTGGATAATTCATAAATTAAATCAATCTCATCATTTAAAAGGTCGCTAGATTTATTTGAGTAAATATTTTCTAATAGAACTTTTATATGCTTTGGTTTCATCGAATGAGAAATTTCTTTAAGAGTTTTCAAAATTGTCAGTTTTCCTTCCAAATCGCCCTTATTAGTTGCTCCCCAGATCATTTCCATCTCTCCGTCACTCAATTTATCCTCTTGTAACATGATTTCTAATAAGTCTTTACTTTTGTTGTATAACTGTATATGAGAATTAGGTCCATATATCTCATAGAATATTTTATTCTCTTCTATCAATCTCAAAATCATAAATTTCTTTTCTAGGTCATTTCTGCAAGATTTGATAACATCGACAAGTGTCTTAACCGCTGTTATTCTTTTCTCAAGGAAGGTTGTCTTTATCATTTTGATTGCAAAGTTAATCGAAAACTTCTCAATAATTTCATTACGATTTTCTATTCCGATTGATAATCCGAGATAGAATTTCAAAACTTTTACAATTTGATCAAATGTCTCTTTTTTCATGTTCCTCAATTCGTTTTGTGTCATTTCGTTGATATAACTGAAAATATTTTCATGAAGATTCTTTCCTAATATGATGACAAACTCCTTGTGGAAAAATGATGAGGAAGAATAGAGAATAGAAAAAATATTTGAAATCAATTCTGCAGATGGTCTTTCATCTCCGTTTTTGGTCAATATATAGATCATTTTTTCAAAGCCTCCCATGTTACAAAAATAATTTAAAGCAGTAGCATAGTAATATGAAAATCCATGACTTCTTCCAATGATATAATTTTTCCTGTTTCCGTCATAAAATTTGACTAGATTGTCGATGAAATAGTTTTCAGAATCAAAGGAGTCTTGTCCTTCCGTAGAGTGGATGTGAGAATTGAATTTTTGGATTCTTTTGGAAGTAGCAGATATCCATTCGTCGATATTTTCAGGGTCCCCATAGTAATCTCCCAGGGAGTCTCTATTCAATTGTCGGTTATTCCAGAATTTTTTATAATCTTCCCAATTTTTTAAAAGATGGGGATATACCCTAAAAGCGATTCTATAGTCGACCTTCTCCATTCCGTTTTGCTCTTCTACTCGCCTGAGCGAAATCGTGGCAGGGTACCATCTCCCCCTATCCAAACAGTCGATGTTTTCATACTTCTGAAGAGAAAATCGCCATTCCCAATCTTTAGTCATAGAGCCCTTCGGTGCATATTCGAAAGAATTATTTTTAATCAGAATTTGTCCGTATTCCTCTGCAACGGTGACGAAGAAGTATTCTTTTTCTACACGAGAAACTTTTCCTCTAACCCAAATCTTCTTATCAGAATAAAAGCTCGATGATCGTCTATTTTCAATTAGTACGTCCAATTCCAAATCAGGATATATTTCCATCTTGTTTTCCATCTTCTTGGATAAAAGGTTATCATTGTATTTTTCAGCTGACATCAATTTTTTCTCATTATATACTTTGTTAGCACCTACTGGTATCCCTTTATAGTAGTGACTGTTATAATCAAAAATTTCCTTAACACTTTCCCATAAAATTTGATATTGTGGCTTCTCCATAAATTTGTAGAAAATTCTTAAATATGCAAACAGAACATTCATTGCGATCTCGTCACCGTTGGTTCCGTATACGTAATGCTGTTTCAAAATATTTTGTATTGTTTGTGCAGAAAATTTTTTGCAAAAATAATCGAAATCACTTGGGTTGTCGAAGAATTCCTCTATTGATGATTTATTGTAGATCTGCTCTAAAATTCCACAGAGCTCAATTAATTCTTTAACTTTGTCTTGGTCTCTCAACCATGATATGTAAATTTCGGATTCGATCCCTTCAAGACGTTTTCTAAGAATCGTCTTTTGATTGTGATTAGATGTAGTTTGTTCTTGTGTTGTCATTAGATATTATAAATTTTATTTTATTTTTTAATTACATATAAAAACTAAGAATATACAAATAAATCATAAATTTTTAAAATTTATAGAAAAATTACTTCGATTATATTTACACAGGATAGGAGTAGGCATGGAATAAATTAAATTATTCTCTGAAAATTAAAATGGTTTTTCTCATGAAAGTTTTAAAATGTTATGTAACGTGTATTAATAAATGAAATAATATTATAACATTTAAAAGTCTCTTTAAATCCATTTGTGAGGTAATAAATTTTGTTAAAATTTATGAAGTACATATATTATATCCTAAAAGTTATCTATCAATATTTGGGACATGATTCAAGAATAAGTCTAGATTAACATTCATAATTTTCGATTTATAATTATTATTTCTAAATAATCTAAAATTAATAAACTAAAAAATGCAGTTGTATAATTCGATTATATATTTGTGGTATTTATGTTTGTTTATAGTCAATAAAATTTCAAATGTTTCCTCTTTTCTAACTGAGATTGAGCCCATAAAATTTAATTATAGAATTAACAAAAACTGTATAGACAAAAATTCTATCGAGAAAGAAAATACAGATGAATTACCTAAATCAGGAATTCAATTGAAATTAGGTTTCCCTGTTCCAAATACAAAATCGAGAATCAAATATGAAAATAAAAGAGGAACAGATTCAGATGTGGGATATCTCTTCGATTATCTTGACGATGTTTTTAAAGAAGAGATGGTAAACACATTCATCGCAATATGGGATGAAGCAACTAGCATAAAAGAAGAAGATCTCAAGGAAATAGAAATCGAGGATGAGTATGAGACGTCAAAAATCATTAAGAAATTCAATTTATCGCAAAAAGAAAATAATTCTCAGAATAACGATGAGAATAGGATAATTTCAAATGCTGAAATAATAGAGAAATTTTCTAAGATTACTGGTAATAAAAATTTTAAGATCAACATCTATCGAAAATCTCTAGATATGAAAAGAATCAAGTACCTAACAGATAAATGGAAATACACTCTTAAGAAGCCTATGAAAATAATAGTAGATAGTTTTGACTTAGACGGAGATGGGCGATTGAATGCAAGAGAATTCATTTTATTCACTATAATAGATAATAAGTATTCGGATCGATCACCTGATTGCAAGGGATGCTACCAAAGAATTTTCGAGTCTAAGATAAAACCGATGTTTGAATTTTTTGACTGCTCTTCCTCATCTTATATTGAAACAGAAGACATATGTTCAGCAATACCTTATTTGAATAGAAAACATCCTGAACAGTATGACATGTTCCAGTGTAAATTGCATAATTCACCAATCCACACTAATTCTTGTAATTCTTTTGTGCTTAAAAATAATAAATATATAAACGGAAAATTGACTTTGAAGGAATTTTATAAAGGAATCTTGTTAGGATTTTGGGATAGACATGTCAAATTAGATGGCATCGTGAAGGATGATCAGAAATTTTCAGGAAAAATTAGAAGATGGGCTAATGATGGAAGGATCGATAGAGCCTGTGGGCCTTTAGATAATAGAGATTCATCAGATTCAGCGGAAAATTACATGAATTCTTTCGAAGCCTTGAAAGACGTTTAGACAATCAATAAAGGTTTTAATATCATATAATTTCAATGATTTTATTCGAATTTTATTCAGTATTTATAAATTAAATTTATAAATAATTTGATAACAAAATTAATTGGGTGAAAGCTCAGCTGTTTTATTCTCGTTGTATTAGTTGATACTGTATTAATATTTTGTTATAAATCTGATTCCTTGTGTGATTCTAAAGGACGAGTATGAAGCAGTATGAAGGATCGTTTTTGCTTTGGA
>Ga0169931_10003133_pt1 | contig 26471 bp, 28 predicted proteins | sample Kivu_15m_20L_FD_129675 | JGI IMG/M metagenome (GOLD analysis project Ga0169931, IMG submission 129675) | Freshwater microbial communities from Lake Kivu, Western Province, Rwanda to study Microbial Dark Matter (Phase II) - Kivu_15m_20L... | ecosystem: Environmental > Aquatic > Freshwater > Lake...
CGTTGGTCGCCCACCTCGTGCACGCCGATGCTCTCGTGCTGCTGTCGGATGTCGACGGTCTCTACGACGGGCCTCCGGGCAAGGGCGACGCGCGACTCATCCCCGAGGTGACGGACATGGCCGAGTTGTCTGACGTCGCCATCGGCGGAGTCGGATCCGGGGTGGGCCTGGGCGGCATGGCCACGAAGGTCGAGGCGGCGCGGATCGCGACGGCTGCCGGCATCCCGGTGGTGCTGGCACACGCGTCCGCCGCCCGTGAAGCACTGGCGGGCGATGAGGCCGGCACCGTCTTCGTGCCGACGGGTCGGCGTACTCCCACGCGTCTGCTCTGGCTCGGCCATGCGAGCACGCCCCAGGGGCGCCTGCACCTGGACGCCGGTGCCGTGAAGGCTGTCGTCGGCCGGCGCGCCTCTCTCCTGCCCGCTGGTGTGACGCAAGTGGAAGGGGAGTTCACGGCGGGCGACCCGGTCGACCTTCTGGACCAAAACGGCCACACGATCGCCCGCGGGCTGGTCAACTACGACTCAGCGGAACTCCCCGGGCTCCTGGGCAGGTCGACACGGGATCTGGCTCGAGAGCGGGGTCCGGAGTACGAGCGGGAGGTCATCCACCGCGATGACATCGTCGTCTTCGACGGAGCGCCGCGCGACTGATGTCGACGTGAGGAGGCGCAGATGGCCATCTCTCACTCCGAGGCGCCCACGTCACTGTGGTTCGTGACCGTCACGGTCGCCGGTGAGGTCGTCGATTCGCAGACGATCCGCGCCGGGCTCGAGCGGCTGTCACATGAACACCCCTTCCTCCTGTCGGGACGCTATGCACCCGATCGTGCCGAGGTCCGCTACTGGGAGGAGGGCCCGGACGCCCAGTCGGTCCTTGACCTAGCCGTGAGCCTGTGGGGCGAGCACCGCACCTCGGCCGACCTGCCGGACTGGGAGGTTGTGGGGGTGGAGGTCATCGACCGGGAGACCTTCCACCGGCGCGGGCGTCACCTGGGCCACGGTCCGGGCCTGATTGCCGCCGGGGGCGTCTCACCCCTGTGATCGCCGTACCCTAGGGGCGTGACCGACGACCGCTCCGAGATCCTGGCCTGCGCTCAGCGCGCACGCGACGCCGCCGCAGTCCTGCGCGGTGTGACGCGCGAGCGCAAGGATGCGGCCCTGCGTGCCTGCGCTGCGGCCTTGCGCGACCAGACCCCCCGCATCGTCGAGGTCAATGTCAGTGATACCGAGCGGGCGCGCGAGGCCGGCACCGACCCGGCGCTCATCGACCGACTCACCCTCGATGCCCCGCGGATCGATGCGATTGCGACGGCGCTCGAGCAGGTCGCTGACCTCCCCGATCCCGTGGGCGATGTCGTGCGCGGCTACACCCTGCCCAACGGCCTGCAGGTGCGCCAGATCCGCGTCCCCCTCGGCGTCGTCGGCATCATCTACGAAGCGCGCCCCAATGTGACGGTGGATGCCGCAGGGCTGTGCCTCAAGAGCGGCAATGCCGCGCTGCTTCGGGGTTCGTCGTCGGCGCACGCGACCAATCAGGTGCTCGTCGACGTGCTGCGAGGGGCGCTGGCGAGCAGTGGCCTGCCGGTCGATGCTGTCCAGCTGGTGCCGGGCACTTCCCACGAGTCCGTCAAGCACCTCATGACCGCTCGCGGACTGGTCGACGTACTCATCCCCCGCGGGGGAGAGGGTCTCATCCGCAGCGTGGTCGAGGGATCGACCGTGCCCGTCATCGAGACTGGGGTGGGCAACTGCCATGTGTACGTCGATGAGCATGCCGACGTCGACATGGCCGTGCGGCTCCTTCTCAACTCCAAGGCCCAGCGCGTGAGTGTGTGCAATGCGGCCGAGACGCTGCTGGTCCACCGAGCCATCGCCGATCGCTTCCTGCCGGCTGCGATGTCGGCCCTGCTCGAGGCCGGCGTGACGGTCCACGGGGACGAAGGCATGCTCGCCCACGCCGCGGCTGCGGGCACGTCCAGCTCTCCGGTCACCGACGAGGACTGGGCTGCGGAGTACTACTCCCTCGATATCGCCGCCGGGATCGTCGACAGCCTCGACGACGCGCTGGCGCACATCCGGCGCTGGTCGTCCGGGCACACCGAGCTCATCGTCACTGATTCCCAGTCCGCGGCCCAGGCGTTCATCTCCGGCGTTGATGCCGCCGCCGTCATGGTCAATGCGTCCACGCGCTTCACCGACGGCGGAGAGTTCGGCTTCGGTGCTGAGATCGGGATCTCCACCCAGAAGTTGCACGCGCGCGGACCGATGGGTCTGCCCGAGCTCACGACCACGACGTACGTGGTGGTGGGCGACGGTCACGTGCGGGGCTAGGCCCCACTTCAGCGCCGAGCGGTCAGTTGTCGGATGCTGGCTCCTCATGGGCCGTCCCGACAGGTGACCACTCGGCGAGGAAAGTGGAGGGTCACCCTCATGCACGGCGTTGGCGCAGAGCCCCGTCCACCTTGCGGATGGCACGGCGTGGGTCTCGCAGATCTCGCCGGGTAATGGTCACGACGAGCCAGCCGTCCAGGGCCAAGAGATGGCGTCTGTCGGCGTCCTTTGCCTGCTGCTCGGGTGTGAGGTGGTGCTCCCCGTCGTACTCGATGACGATGCGTTCATCCTCGTAGACGAGATCGCCCCGGGCGAGGAAGTCTCCATTCGCCGATCGGATGACGACCTGGGGAGTGGGTGCAGGGAGGCCAGCAGAGACGAGAGTCACCCGCAATACGCTCTCCGGAGGGGATTCGGCCCTGGGGTCAAGGAGGTCCACGGCCTGGCGAGCGCGCCTCACACCACGCCGGCCCCGTGATCGGGCCAGGCACTCGGCGATGGCGCCTTGCGTGGTGAGTAGCTGGCGCAGGATGTGGTCGCCGAACGCGACCACGAGGGGGAGTGGGACGTCTTCGGCGATATCCACGAGGGTGCGCTCGGGGGTGGTGATGGCCAAGCCCTGATGCTCAGTGACATCCCCTGGGTGAAGATCACGCCGTATCCGGCGGCATCCGTCGCGGCGGAGTCCGGGTGATGTCGCGGGCAGCACGGCGTGGATGGGACAGGAGGGGGGAGCAACGGCGCATCCCCATACCGATGCCGCCGTGCACCTGCAGATCACGATGCCGGGCCGAACGGCAAGCAGCGCGGAGCAGCGTGCGACGAGGCTGTCCTCGCTCCGTGGCAGTCGCACCCCGCGCGTGGGTGCCCACCAGTCGCCGTTGCGGAACTCGTCGTAGCTCGACCTACTGGTCAACGCAATGCTGAGAGTGTGCATCTGCGCATGTTGAGCGGCGAAATTCCCTGTGCGCTGGAGGGTGAGGTGGCCTGGGGAAATCCCCGGGCCACGTGCCCTGGGGATCCCCCGCTTCAGCGCCGAGCGGTCAGCCCGGTGGGGATCCCCCGCTTCAGCGCCGAGCGGTCAGCCCGGTGGGGATCCCCCGCCTCAGCGCCGAGCGGTCAGTTGTCGGATGCTGGCTCCTCATGAGGCCCCCCGACAACTGACCAGTCGGCAAGCGGTGTGGGGTGCCGGGGACGCTAGGCTGGGTAGGCATACGGGCGCAGGCCCGACACGGTGGGGCGCAAGCCCCGAGGGAGGAGTCACATGAGTCCGTTGACCGCCATCGTGGCTTCAGCCGAGGGCGCCGAGGGCGCTGTGATCTCCCCCTACGTCTTCGGGGGCGTGGCGCTAGCCGTCCTGGTCGGACTGCTCCTGGTCACGATGCTCATCAACGTCGACCGCTGACGACCGCCCCCGGGAGTGCCATGCGTGTCGGGGTGATGGGCGGCACCTTCGATCCGATCCACATCGGCCACCTCGTCGCCGCCTCCGAGGTCGCCCACCGATTCGCCCTCGATCGCGTCGTATTCGTCCCCACCGGGCAGCCCTGGCAGAAGTCGGACCGGCACGTGTCCGCCCCCGAGGATCGCTATCTGATGACCGTCATCGCCACGGCGGCCGACGACCGCTTCAGCGTCTCAAGGGTCGATGTCGACCGGGACGGACCGACGTACACCGTTGACACGTTGCGTGATATCCGCGCCGAGTGCGGCGAGGACCACGACTTCCACTTCATCACCGGCGCCGACGCGCTTGGAGAGATCCTGTCCTGGCGTGAGCCTGACGAGGTGCTCCGATTGGCACACCTCGTGGGCGTCACTCGCCCCGGCCACGTCCTCGCCGACCCTGGCCTGGCACCCGGGCGCGTCACCCTCCTGGAAATCCCCGCCCTGGCGATCTCCTCCAGCGACATTCGCGCGCGCGTCGCACGGGGCGAGCCCATTCGCTATCTCGTCACGCCCGGTGTCGAGGCCTACATCGCCAAGGTGGGGTTGTACGCCGGATGAGCGTGGCTCGGCGAGTCACCCTCGTCGCTGTGGGGGCCCTGGTCATCGTCCTGGGTCTGGGGTTTGTGGCAATCGTTCGGTCCGAAGGGGTGCCGTCTCCCGATCCGCAGCCCACGGCGCAGCAGGTCGAGCAGACCCTCCTGCTGCAGGTCATGGACGATCAGGGCTACGCCGTCGCCGACATCGTCCTCGGCATCGAGCCTCCCGGGGACGACCCTCTGACAGTGATGCTCGCCGTGCCGGCCAGCCTGCTGGTGCCCGCGGGTGATGACAGCGTCACGCTCGGGCTGACCCCGCAGTCACCGGACACACTCGCAGGGATCGCCGGCATCGAGGGGGCTCTGGGATTGCGGATCGATGCCGGCCTCACCCTGGATCGGCTCGCCTTCGCCGGTCTTGTGGATGCGGTGGACGGAGTCTGGGTCGAGCTCGACCGGCCGATTCTCCTGCCCGCGATCGGCGACGGCGGCCAGCGTCGGGTCTTGGGTCCGGGGTGGGTGAAGATGGACGGCATTGCCGCAGCTGATTACGCCGTACTCCGCGTGCCCGGCGAGCTCGAGGACCGGCGGATCGATCGCTTCCTCGGGCTCTTCGTCGACGTTGTGGACCGCATGCCGCGCACCGAGGAGCAGATGCGGCAGTTGCTCACGAGCCTGGGGTCACTGGCGCAGTCCACGGTGCCGACGGAGGAGTTAGTGCCCTTCCTCATGACTGTGCGCTCCGACGTGGGCTTCGGCAGACTGCGCATCGAGGTGCTACCCGTGGAGATCATCCGTGGTGGCACGCGGCCCGCGTCGGTGTCGGCGCCCGACGCTGAGACACTGGTGCAGTCACTCTTCCCCGATGCCCGGATCACACCCGACGGCAGCGGGATGACAGGCTGAGGGTCTCCCGAGTCGTGAGGACGTGACGAGAGTGCCCGCCACCCACGAGGCCATGGCTATGGCCCAGATCGCAGCCGAGGCTGCCGCAGACAAGCTTGCCACGGACATTGTGGCGATCGACGTCAGCGAGTACCTCGTCATCAGTGACGTCTTCCTGCTGTGCACCGCGGCCAATGACCGCCAGGTGCGCGCGGTCGTCGACGCGATCGAGGAGCGCCTCCTGCGCGAGGGGGCCAAGCCCATCCGTCGCGAGGGGGAGAAGGAGAGCCGCTGGGTCCTCCTGGACTACGGCGACGTCGTCATCCACGTCCAGATCGCCGAGGAGCGCATTCACTACGCGCTCGAGCGGCTCTGGAAGGACTGCCCCACGATCCCCCTCGACATCGACACCTCCCGCTGATGCGGCGCATTGCCATCTGGCGTCACGGCCGCACCTCGTGGAATGCCGAACAGCGCTTCCAGGGCCAGACCGATATCGCGCTCGACGATCTCGGTCTCATCCAGGCACGCCGTGCCGCAGCAATGCTTGCGAGCCTCCCGCCGTCGGCGATCATCTGCTCCGACCTCCTCCGCACTCAGCAGACCGCCGCGCCCCTTGTCGAACTCACCGGCATCGCCCCTGTCCTCGACGAGGGCCTGCGCGAGACCTACGCGGGGGAGTGGGAGGGCAAGACGCGTCCGGTCCTTCTCGAGGAGTACGGCGACGACCTGCACCGTTGGTCCGCTGATCCCCACATGCGCGCCGGAGTTGTCGGCGAGACCCGCCTCGAGGTGGCCGACCGCATGGTGGCGGCCGTCGATCGCGGCCTCGCGTTGATCCCGGAGGACGGCGTACTCGTCGTCGTGACGCATGGTGGCGCGGCGCGCGCGGGCATCGGCATGCTCCTCGGGCTGCCTCCCGAGCACTGGGCTGCACTCGGCGTACTCACCAATTGCTCGTGGAGCGTGCTGCTCGAGAACTCTCCGCCGGGACCCGCTTGGCGTCTGCAGGAGTACAACGCCGGGTCACTGCCTGAGGCGGTGCCCGTCGATGGGGTCTGGCCCGCGGACGACCGCTAGCGCCCGGTATGCTTACTGGGCCTTCAGGGGCGGCGGGGCTGTAGCGCAGTTGGTAGCGCACCTCCATGGCATGGAGGGGGTCAGGGGTTCGAATCCCCTCAGCTCCACGCGCGGCGCATCCGACAGGGTGCGCCGTCTGCATGTGTGGCTGACATCCTGTGCGAGTGGCCCACCTGCTCGTCATCGGCGACTCCCTCGCCTTCCACGGGCCCGAGCGCGCCGAGCGCCCTTCCGATCCCCGCCTCTATCCGCAGGTAGCCGGCCGCATCCTCGGCGCCGACGTCGATCTCGTTGCACGACAGGGCTGGACCGCGCGTGATGGCTGGTGGGCCCTCACCAAGGACCCGATCGTGTGGGGGGAGTACCTCCCTCGGGCCGACTGTCTCCTCATCGGCGTCGGTGGCATGGACCAGCTACCCACTCCCGTGCCCACGTGGCTGCGCGAGTCCATTCCCTATATCCGCCAGGGTCGGGTACGCCGTACCGCACGCAAGGCGCTGCGCGCATCGACTCCGCCGATGGTGAAGGCGGTGGGCGGCCCCTTCCGGACGCTGCCGCAGGTGGCGACCGATCGCTACCTCACCCGCATGGTGCGGGGCGTGCGGATGATGCGACCCGATGTGTCGATCGCTCTCCTTTCACCACCTCCGTGGGCGAGCGCCTACTACCCGTCGACCCGCTTCCATGCGACGGCGGTCGTTGCTGCTCGTGCTTGGGCAGCACGTGAGGGAGTGGCCTACGTCGATGTCGAGCCCCTGGTCTCGCCGAGGCTGGCGACCTGCAACCCCGATGGCCTGCACTGGTCCTGGGAGGTGCACGCCCTGGTAGGTGAGTTGGCGGCGAGTCATCTGGCGAGCGAGAAGTCGTAGAATCCGCCCACGCTCATCGTCCGAAGTAAGCGAATCGGCGACGATGGGCGCGCGGCTGACCAATGGGAAGTTCAAACTCACCAGCTTCGAGAACGCCGACCTCACCGGTGCCGACCTGACCGGCGCCGATCTGACGGGCGCCCTACTCTCAGGTGGCAAGCTGTCAGGCGTGATCTGGTCCACTACGACCTGCCCCGATGGGACGGTCACGAACACTGGCTGCTGACGCCCACCCTCTTCCCGGGTTGAGAGGCGGGGCATGCTAACCGCGTGACCTGGGTTGCCCCGATGGCGGTTGCGGCCATCATCGCCGTGCTCGACTGGTGGGCGGTGGCCACCGACCGTCGACCCATCGAGCGCTGGGCCAAGCCCGCGGTGATGGTCTTCCTCATCGCCGCAGCGGTCCTCATCCCCGCTGAGTCGGCCGCCGTGCGCTGGGCGATCGTCGTCGGTCTCGCCCTGGGCCTCGGCGGCGACGTACTCCTCTTTGCCGACCGCTTCATCCCTGGTGCCGCGGCGTTCCTTGTCGGCCATCTCGCCTACGTCGTGGCCCTGCTGCTCGTGACGCAAGAGCCTCGCGGTCTGCTCGTCGGGGCCGTGATCGTGCTCTTGGTCGCTGTGTTTGTCGGCAGACAGATCGTCGCGGGTGCCTGGCGCAGGTCGCCGGTGCTCGGCGGAATCGTGGCTGCCTACATGCTGGTGATCGGGATCGTCGTGATCCTGGCGGTCGGGTCGTCATCGGTGGTGGCCGCCATCGCGGCCCTGCTCTTCCTCACCTCGGATGCGCTACTCGCCTGGGCGCGATTCGTCGGACCTGCGCCGGGTGGACGCGTGGCGGTGATGGTGACCTACCAACTCGCGCAGGCTGGGTTCGTGTTGGCGATCCCGACCCTCGCGATCGCCTAGGCGGTGGCGCCCGACTTGCCGCGTCCGATCAGCAGCGTGACGACGAACATCCCCCCGATGGCGACCCAGACACCGACAGAGATGACGTCACCCGCTGTCCAGTTGGCTGCGTCGATGATGAGATTGCCGACGACGAATACGCTGGCGGCGACGAGACCGATGATGGAGTAGGTGCGCCGTGCCTTCGCACTGACGCGTTCGTTCCACAGGTGCCCCTGCCCCGTGACGAGGACCCAGGCACCGATGATGCCCAGCAGGATCATGGCGGCTGCCACGAGCCACGTGAAGAATGCCCACTCATTGACGGGCTGAACGCTGACCGCCACTCCGAGGCTCACGATCGCCGAGAGCACCCAGATGACGCCCACGACCCTGCGCTGACCTGCTGTCTCTTCCATGATTTAAGGCTAGCCTCCGACCATGGCGCAGGTGGCTGGTTTGCCCCCGGGTGTCGGCACGCGGGGTCCGCGCTGGCATGCCCGGTGGGCCCTGGCCGCTTTCATCGTGACCGCCCTGGTGACCCGCACGATCACCACCGTGCTGCGGCTGCGCGGGGCGGGCACCGAGGGTGGTCTCATGGTCGATGGCCTGCACATCCATCACATGGTCTTCGGCCTCATCATCCTGGCAGTGCTCACCTTCATGATGCTGCTGCACTCGGGGGAGGGTGGCCGCTGGGGCAACCGCCCCTGGGTGCCCATCCTCTTCGGCATCGGCTGGGCGCTGGTCCTCGATGAGTCGGCGCTCATCGTCTCACTGGCCGACGTTTACTGGGAGCCGCTCGGAGACCTGAGCTACTGGGTCATGGGCGCCTTTTGCCTGGCCCTGCTCGTCGCTGCCATCTGGGCTCCGGAACGCTCCGACGCCTCCGAGGGTTCGCGACGCGCCCCTCGGTAGGCTCAGGCCGCTATGGCTGACGAGGACATCGAGACATACGACGTCGAGCAGATCCAGGCGCGCTGGCTGCCCGTCTGGGACGACCTGCAGCCCTTCCGCTCCGGCGTCGACGGCGATCCGCGCCCCACCAAGTACGTCCTCGACATGTTCCCCTACCCCTCGGGTGACCTGCACATGGGTCACGCGGAGGCCTACGCCCTCGGCGACGTCATTGCGCGCTACTGGGTGCAGCGCGGCTTCAACGTCATGCACCCCATCGGCTGGGATGCCTTCGGCCTGCCCGCGGAGAACGCCGCCATCCGCCGCGGCGAGGACCCTGGGCTATGGACCTACGAGAACATCGCTCAGCAGAAGGCGTCGATGCGTCGCTACGCCTGCTCCTTCGACTGGGACCGCGTGCTCAACACCTGCGACCCGGAGTACTACCACTGGAACCAGTGGTTCTTCCTGCAGATGTACGAGCGCGGCCTCGCCTATCGCAAGGCATCCAACGTCAACTGGTGCCCCAACTGCCAGACGGTGCTCGCCAATGAGCAGGTCGTGCAGGGGCTGTGCGAGCGCTGCGACACGCCCGTCACCAAGAAGAAGCTCACGCAGTGGTACCTCAAGATCACCGACTACGCCGACCGCCTGCTCGACGACATGGCCCAGCTCGAGGGCGCCTGGCCGGAGAAGGTCCTGCTCATGCAGCGCAACTGGATCGGCCGTTCCACCGGCGCAGAGGTCGACTTCGTCATCGAGGGCCGCGACGAGCCCGTCACGGTCTTCACCACGCGCCCGGACACGCTCTACGGCGCGACGTTCTTCGTCGTCGCTGCTGACTGCGACCTCGCGGCCGAGCTCGCAGCAGGGACGGAAGCCGAGGCGGAGTTCGCGGCGTACCTCGAGAAGGTCAAGCAGACTTCCGAGATGGACCGCCTCGCGACCGACCGCGACAAGACCGGTGTATTCCTGCACCGTTACGCGATCAACCCGGTCAATGGCGAGCGCATCCCCGTGTGGGCGTCGGACTATGTGCTCGCCGACTACGGCACCGGCGCGATCATGGCCGTGCCCGCGCACGACCAGCGCGACCTCGACTTCGCCCGGCAGTTCGACCTGCCCGTGCGCGTCGTCGTCGACGCGGGGGAGGACCCAGGCGAGACCGGCGTCGCGACGGCTGACGACGGCCCGCATGTCAACTCGGGACCGCTCGACGGACTCGACAAGGCTGAGGCCATCGCGGCGATCATCAAGATCCTCGACGAGCGCGGCACCGGCAAGGCCTCGATCAACTACCGCTTGCGCGACTGGCTCATCTCGCGGCAGCGCTACTGGGGCACGCCCATCCCGATCGTGCACTGCGTCGACTGCGGCGAGGTGCCCGTGCCGATGGACCAGCTGCCCGTCACGCTGCCGCCCGCGCAGGGCCTGGACCTGAAGCCCAAGGGCTCCTCTCCGCTGGGTGCGGCCACCGAGTGGGCTACGGTCACGTGCCCGAGGTGCGGTCGCGCCGACGCCCAGCGCGATCCCGACACGATGGACACCTTCGTCGACTCGTCCTGGTACTACCTGCGTTACCTCGACCCGCACAAGGCCGACGGCCCGTTCGACGTCGAGGCGGCCAAGAAGTGGATGCCGGTCGACCAGTACGTCGGCGGCGTGACCCACGCGATCCTGCACCTGCTCTACAGCCGCTTCTTCACCAAGGTGATGTACGACATGGACCTGGTGGACTTCACCGAGCCCTTCACGCGCCTGCTCAACCAGGGCATGGTCGTCATGGACGGTTCTGCCATGAGCAAGTCCCGCGGCAACCTCGTGAAGCTGTCGGACGAGCTCGCCGTGCACGGAGTCGACGCGATCCGACTCACGATGGTCTTCGCCGGTCCTCCCGAGGACGACATCGACTGGGCTGACGTCTCGCCTGCCGGCTCCAAGAAGTTCCTCGCGCGCGCCTGGCGGCTTGCCCAGGACGTGACGAGCGAGCCTGGCGTCGACTTCGCCAGCGGCGACCTCGAGCTGCGCAAGATGACCCACCGCACGCTGCACGATGCGGCGCTGGCGGTGGAGACCTATCGCTTCAATGTGGCCGTCGCCAAGGCGATGGAGCTGGTCAACGCCACTCGCAAGGCCATCGACTCCGGCTGCGGCCCGGCCGATCCGGCCGTGCGCGAGGCGGCCGAGGCCGTGGCGATCCTGCTCTCCCTCACCGCCCCCTACACCGCCGAGGACATGTGGCGCCTGCTCGGCCACGCGCCGTCGGTGGCGCGCGCCGGCTGGCCCGAGGTCGACCCGGCGCTGCTCGTGCAGGACTCCGTCACCTGCGTGGTGCAGGTCGCCGGCAAGGTCCGTGATCGCCTCGAGGTGTCGCCCGGCATCAGCGAGGCGGACCTGCGCGAACTCGCACTCGTGACTCCCGGCGTCGTCAAGGCGCTCGAGCGTAGGGGCATCAAGACCGTCATCGTGCGGCCGCCCAAACTCGTCAACGTCGTACCGGAGGGGCCCGGCGGGTCGGCGGAGCCGCCCCTGTCGGGCCAGACGTGAGTCGTCACCAGCAGGTGGGCGTGGGGCCGATCGACGTGCCCGACCTCGAGGCCGGTCCGGTTCTCCTGCGCAGTCATCACCTCGAGGACCTTGACGACATGGTGCTGGCCTGCCGCGACGAGCAGACCTGGACCTGGACGACCGTGCCGAATCCGTACGAGCCCGAGCATGCCGAGGCCTACATCAATCGCACCGTGGGCACGGCGGTCGATGGCGAGACCCGGTGGGCGATCGAGGTGGATGGTCGCTTCAGCGGCAATATCGGCGCGATGCTCGATGGTGAGGCCCGGCGGGTCGGCGAAGCCGCCCCTGTCGGGCTGGGCCGCGCCGACGTTGGCTACTTCGTGGCGCCCTGGGCGCGAGGTCGCGGCGTTGGCTCGCTCGCCCTCTGGCTCGTGTGTGACTGGGCCTTTCGCGACGGCGGGTGCGAGGTCGTCACCTGGAATGCCCTCGTGGGCAATGAGCCGTCGCGGCGCATGGTCGAGAAGGTCGGCTTCCACGTCCACTCGGATCCCGCGCGGCGCATGGTGGTCCAGCGCGGCGAGCGCGTCGACGTCTGGACAGCCGATCTGCTCCCGGAGGACCTCGTCCCCCTGACCGACCTCCTTCGTTGACTGGCGACTTGTGAGCGGTTCACGCGGCGTGTCGCGCGCACAAGGCGCCACTCAACGAACTATCGAACTGTCAACAGACGAGGTGCGGCGGGCGTCGCTGTGGGCGCAGGGACTGCTCGGGTCGCCTAAGCCGCAGCGCTCACCGGCTGCGCGCGAGACTGCAGTGCTCGGCATGCTCGAGCACCTCGGTGCCGTGCAGCTCGACACCATCTCGGTGCTCGCGCGCTCGCATGAGCTCGTCGCCTACGCGCGCCTCGGCGCGATCGGTCGCGACGCGGTGGAGGCGGCGTACTGGAATGGCGATTCGGCGTTCGAGTACTGGTCGCACGCGGCCTGCATCCTGCCGATGTCGGAGTGGCCGTGGTTTGCCTTCCGGCGCCGGCACTATGCACGCAAGGGCGAGCGCTGGCACGGCGTGCCCCGCAAACAGCTCACGGGCATCCTCGACCGCCTGCGCTCCGAGGGGCCCCTCACGACTCGCGAGCTCGGGGGAGCGAAGAAGAGCGGTGAGTGGTGGGACTGGTCGGACGCCAAGATCGGCATCGAGTGGCTGCTCGATATCGGGGAGGCCGTCGTCAGCAGGCGCTTGGGCTGGCGCCGGGTCTACGACCTGCCCGAGCGGGTCGTGCCGGGCGATGCGCTCTACGACGCCGATGACGATGAATGCCTGCGCCGACTCGTGCAGCTCGGCGGACACTCCGTCGGCGTGGGGACGGCCTCCGACATCGCCGACATCCATCGCCTGGGCGTCACGCAAGCACTTGCTCACATTGCTGACACCGACCTCGTCGAGGTGAGCGTGCGCGGCTGGGATCAGCGCGCCTGGGCCTCGCGCGAGGCACTCAATTGGCTGGGCACCGCATCGCGCGAGCGCTCGCGCACGACTCTGCTGTCGCCCTTCGACTCGCTCGTGTGGAACCGCGACCGCATGGAGCGGATCTTCGAGATGCCCCACCGCATTGAGGCCTACACGCCCGCGGCCAAGCGCGTGCACGGCTACTTCGCTATGCCGGTCCTCCACGGTGGGCGCCTGGTTGCCCGCGTCGACCCGGCAAGGGAGAAGGACACGCTGGTCGCGAAGCGCGTGACGCTGGAGACGACCCGCACCGGTGCGCCCGTCACCGGAGCGATCGAGGGCACGGCGCGGGCGCTGCGGGAAGCAGCGACGTGGGTCGGCGCCGAGTCGGTCCGTGTCGAGCAGGTCGTGCCCGCTGACCGCCGGAGGCACCTCGTCGCTCAGCTCTCGCCCTAGGCGGTCATCTCACTTTGTCATCTGAGTCCGCTTCTCGCGGTTTCCCAGCCGCGGACTCAGATGACAAAGCGAGCGGATAGTCTGGCTAGATGCCGGTCGCCGTCGTCACTGACTCCACGGCGTACCTCCCCGCCGAGCTCCTGGACGGATCGGGCATCCAGATCGTCCCGGTGCAGGTGGTCATCGGTGGGCGTCCGTACGACGAGACCGCCAGCGAGGCTGGCCCCGCCCGGGTGGCGGAAGCTCTACGCGCCTGGCAGCCGGTGACCACGAGCCGGCCGTCACCCGAGAGATTCCGGATGGCCTTTCAGCAGGCTGCGGATCTTGGCGCTGACGCGATCGTCTGTGCCACGCTCTCCTCACGGATGTCGGCGACCTACGAGTCGGCGGAACTCGCCGCCAAGGAGGTCGATGTCGCCGTCCACGTCGTCGACAGTCGCACGGTCGGCATGGGCCTGGGCTTCGCCGTGCTGGCAGGTGCGCGGCGTGCCAGCGAAGGAGGCTCGGCAGAGGACGTCGCCTCACTCATCGAGCGACGTGCCCGGGCATCGACGTCGCTCTTCTACGTAGACACGCTGGAGTATCTGCGGCGCGGGGGACGCATCGGCGCAGCGCGCGCAGCCGTCGGTCAGGCGCTTCAGGTCAAGCCGATCCTGCAGATCCTCGACGGCGAGGTCATGCCCCTGGAGCGGGTGCGCACGACGTCCAAGGCCATCGCCCGGCTCACCGAACTCACCTTGGCTGCGACCCTCGGCCGCTCTGTCGAGATCGCGATCCAGCACCTCGATGCGGCCGACCGGGCCCATGCGCTCGCGGCCACCCTCGAAGAGGCGCTGCCCCACACACGGCTCGTCATCTGCCCCCTGGGAGCCGTGGTGGGCGCCCACACCGGCCCGGGGATCGTGGCGTCGGTGGTGTCGCCGATCCTGGACTAGCGTCCACAGGGCCCCGGGGGCCCTGTCATCCACCGACGCGGCCCGTGTGCGGCACAGAGTATGCGCGGATCCCTAGCGTCCCCGGGTGACCTGGAGCCCGCGTGCGCTGCGCGCCCTCGCGATGCTCCTCGGCGGGCTCCTACTGGTCGTTGGCTACTGGTGGTGGCAGGGTCGTGCCCGCCCGGTCATCACGCTTCCTGACCCGGTGCCGTCGGCGACTCCCACGTCGTCCGCTGCTGGGTCGTCCGCTGCTGGGTCGTCCGAGGCCGGGTCGTCGGGCGCCCCGGTCGGTGAGGTCACCGTGCACGTGCGCGGTCGCGTCCAGAGCCCCGGCGTAGTCACCCTGCCTTCGGGATCGCGAGTAATCGACGCCATCGAGGCCGCGGGCGGCCTGCGCCCGGGATCCACCAGCGGCGACCTCAACCTGGCCCGCGTGCTCGTGGATGGTGAGCAGGTCGCGGTCGGCGTGCGCGCATCGCGCGACTCCGTCCCTGCGAGTCCGGCCTCCGGTGGGATGGCGAGCGATGCCGGCCAAGCCCCCGCGCTCCTCGATCTCAACGCCGCGACCGCGACCGAGCTGGAGGCGCTGCCGGGGATCGGCCCCGTCCTGGCTCAGCGCATCGTGCAGTGGCGCATCGACAATGGCCGCTTCACGGACGTCGAGGTGCTCGGCGAGGTGAGCGGGATCGGCGATGCGCTCATGGCCCAACTGCGTCCCCTGGTGCGCGTATGAGGGCTGGATTGGTGCCGGGAGCCCTGGGTGCCTGGATGGTCGCCCTCCTCGGCGCCCTGCTTCTCGCATGGGGGATCGATGCGGCCGTCGTCGTGCGCCTGCAACTCGCCGCCTCGCTCGCCGCCGTGGGTCTGCTGGTCTTCTCCGTCATTCGCCGTCGGCCCGCGGGGGCGGCGCTCGGCGCCGTTCTGGCTGCCGCTCTGCTGTCGTCAGCTGCGTACGCCGCGACCGTGACGGCCGAGCCCCTGGCCGACACTGGTGCACGCGTCTCAATGGAAGCCACCGTGATCGGGGACATGCGACTGCGGCAGGGCTTCGGTGAGCCAAGGCTTGACGTCCGCGCCCATGCGCTCACCGTGTCCTCCGCGCGTGGTGACTGGGAGGTCGGCGCCCCGGTCATGCTCCGCGTCTCACCGCAGGAGCAGCCGCCCATCGGAGCACGACTGCGCGTCATCGGCACCGTGCGCGAGGGTGACCCGCTGCGCGGTCTCGCGGCGATCATCGACGTCGAGCGAGCCGCGGTTATCTCGCCCCCGGGCCCTCTCGGATCCATGGCCGACAGCGTCCGCCGGTCGCTGCGCGCGTCCCTCGCCGGATCCCCCGAGCGGGCAGCCGCGCTGGTCGAGGGGCTCGCGGTCGGAGACGAGACCGCGCAACCCGATGAGCTCGCCGAGCAGATGCGCGTGTCCGGCCTGTCGCACCTCACGGCAGTGTCCGGAGGCAACACGTCCATCGTGGTGGGGGCAGTGCTGATCGTTGCGACGGTCATCGGACTGGGGCTTTACGCTCGCGTGGCCGCTGCGGGGCTGGCGCTGGGTGCCTTCGTCGTCATCGTCGGACCCCAGCCCAGCGTGCTGCGCGCGTCAGTCATGGCGGTCGTGGCACTGGCTGCGATCATCACGGGATCGCGTCGGACGGGATTGCACGCGCTGGCCTTCGCCGTCGTCGTACTCATCGTGCTGTCGCCTGCCTTGGCGGCATCCTGGGGATTTGCACTATCCGTCGCCGCCACCGGTGGTCTCATCATGCTCGCGGCCCCGCTGGTCACGCGCTGGGGTAGAGGCGGAGGAGTGCAGCGGTCGCTGGTCTTGGCGCTGGCGCTCACGGTCGGCGCGCAGATCGCGACCCTGCCGCTGATTGCTGCCTTCGGCGATGGGCTCAGTCTCGTGGCGGTGCCCGCCAATCTGCTCGCGGCACCCGCGGTGGCACCGGTGACCGTGCTGGGACTGCTGGCCGCGGTCCTCGGGACGGTCGCTCCCGGGCCGGCCGCGTGGCTCGCACGCTGCGCGGAGCCCTTCGCCGCATGGATCGCCTGGGTGGCCGAGTGGACCTCAGGCTGGCCCGCGGCCACGCTGCCGTGGCCGGGCGGACTCCCGGGGGCCGCCCTCGCCGGGCTCGTCGCCGCGGGGATGGCCTATGCGATTCGCCGACATCGGGGCCGGCACGAGCGCACGGGCCGGCCGCGCACCCTCGTGCTCGGGGCCATCGCTCTCGCGGTCGTGGCCGTGCTCGCGTTGAGGATCCCCGACCGAGCCGGGTGGCCGCCACCGGGCTGGATCGCACTCGCCTGCGACGTCGGCCAGGGTGACGCGCTCGTGCTGCGAGGGCAGACGGGCGGGGCAGTGGTCGTCGACGCCGGCCCTGATCCGGAGGCGATCGATCGCTGCCTTGGTGATGCGGGCGTCGAGCGAGTTGACCTCCTCGTGCTCACCCATCACCATGCCGACCACGTCGACGGGGTGCCCGGCGTCCTCAAGGACCGCAGGATCACCGAGGCACTCGTGTCGCCACTACGCGAGCCCATCGAGCAGGCGGACAAGGTCGATGAGTGGCTTGCAGGGATCCCGACGTCGCCCGCGAGCACCGACCAGCGACTGGAGGTGGACGGCATCGCGCTGAGCGTGCTGTGGCCCAGTCGCGTGATCCGGGGTCCGGAGTCGGCGCCCAACAACGCCAGCGTGGTGATGCTGGCTGAGGTGTCCGGCGTTCGCCTGCTCCTTCTCGGCGATGTCGAAGTGGCCGCGCAGGTCGCGTTGCGTACGTCGATCGCCGCGCCGGGCGTCGACATCGTCAAGGTCGCCCACCACGGCAGTCGCTTCCAAGATCCCGCCCTGGCTGCCTGGACGTCCGGGCGCATTGCCATTGTGAGCGTCGGGGAGGGCAATCGCTACGGCCATCCCGCACCGGAGACCCTGCGGGCGTGGGAGCACGCCGGCGCGCTCGTGGCACGCACCGATTTGGCGGGAGACGTGGCGATCGTCGCGGATCCGCTCGGCGTGGTGACCCGCCGTACGACAACCGGGTGAGGGGCGCGTGGCATGCTGGCGCGCGTGAGCCTCCCCGTCACCCTCATCATCGGCTCCGAGGAAGTGCTCGTGCGCCAGGCGCTCGAGGAGGTGCGGCACGCGGCTCGCCAGCGCGAGGGCGCGGACCCGGACCGGCGCACCCTCTCTGCTGCCGATGAGGATGCTCGTGCCCGCCTGGCCGAAGCGCTCGGGCCCACGCTCTTCGACGAGCCCGCGCTCGTCATCGTCACCGAGGCAGACCACATCGATGACGCACTATGGGCTCTCATGAACTCGGCCTTCACCGATCCTCCCCCCGGCGTCGGCCTTGTCGTCGTGCACCCCGGAGGCGTCAAGGGCAAGAAGTACCTCACGGCACTGCGCAGCGCTGGCGCGCAGGAAGTCTCGTGTGCCGCCATCAAGAAGGGGCGAGCCACCGAGGACTTCCTCGCTGCCGAGGTGCGCCGCCGCGGGCGCAGGGTGACGCCCGGCGCGATCCATGCGCTCTACGAAGCGATCGGACATGACATTGCCCTGCTCATCGGAGCGATTGCCCAACTGTGCAGCGACGTCGAGGAGGGCGTCATTGACGAGGAAGCCGTCGCGCGCTACTTCGCGGGCGTCGCCGACGTGCAGGGGTACCGCGTCTCGGATGCGGTGTGGGATCGACGCCCAGTGGACGCCCTGCGCGACCTGCGCTGGATGGCGGAGTCGTCCGGGCGGGCCGGGGTCGGCCCAGCCGTCACTGCGATGCTGGGCACCGGCCTCAGAGCCCTCGTGAAGGTGCAGGGACTCCCGCCGGCGATCAGTGAGGCTGACGCCCTGCAGGAGACGGGCATCCGCTTCGACTGGCAGCTGCGCAATGCGCGCAACCGGGCCAAGCGATGGCGTGCCGACCGCCTGGCCGCGGCAGCCGTGGCCCTGGCGGATCTCGACGTGGCAGTCAAGGGCGGCCTGCGCGAGGGGGACTCCCGCGACGTCGACCAAAAGCTGCATGACCTGGAGTCCTACGTCGTGCGCACCGCCTCGCGCTCCGACTCCTAGCCCGCCATCCGGTGCACGGATACGACGAAGGCCCGATCCCCCGAGGGGACCGGGCCTTCGCGTGTAGTCAGCGCTAGAGAGCCTCGGCGCGCTTGGCGATCGAGGACTTGCGGTTGGCAGCCTGGTTAGCGTGGATGACGCCCTTGCTCACGGCCTTGTCCAGCTGGCGGCAGGCCTCGCGAGCGAGCTCCTGGGCCTTAGCGGCGTCGCCGGCCTCGGCCGCATCGCGGAACTTGCGCACGTGGGTCTTGAGGGAGGACTTCACGGACTTGTTGCGCAGCCGCGCCTTCTCATTGGTGCGGTTGCGCTTGATCTGCGACTTGATATTCGCCACGGGTGAGCCTCTGCCTCTCGGATGCCATCGGCCCGCCCTGGGCAGGCCGACCGAGGGATAAGGCTACCGGGGGCGCCCCGAGGAGGCCAAATGCGGGTCCGGGACACGCCTGGGGCCCCACCGCCCCTTACCGCGCACCATTGCGCTGAGTGGCTGTTAACCCCCTGAGTTAGCGGCCACTCAGCGCAATGGTGCGCGGTGCCGGAGTGCCCCATCCGCTCCCCATGGGAGCATAGGTCGGTGCCCGCCCCCCAGCCCGGCCGGACCGATCCGGCGGTGATCCGCAATTTCTGCATCATCGCCCATATCGACCACGGCAAGTCAACGCTGGCCGACCGGATGCTGCAGATCACCGGGGTCGTCGACGACCGGCAGATGCGGGCCCAGTACCTCGACCGGATGGACATCGAGCGCGAGCGCGGCATCACCATCAAGTCCCAGGCGGTCCGGCTGCCCTACCGGGCCCAGGACGGCCGGGACTACGTCCTCAACCTCATCGACACCCCCGGCCACGTCGACTTCACGTACGAGGTCTCCCGCAGCTTGGCGGCATGCGAGGGCGCCGTGCTCCTCGTCGACGCCGCCCAGGGCATCGAAGCGCAGACCCTGGCCAACCTCTACCTGGCCCTCGAGAACGACCTGCAGATCATCCCGGTGCTCAACAAGATCGACCTGCCAGCGGCCCAGCCGGAGAAGTACGCCGCGGAGCTCGCCCACATCATCGGCTGCTCTCCGGACGACGTGCTCAAGGTCTCTGCCAAGACGGGCGAGGGTGTCGGCGAGTTGCTCGAGGAAGTCGTGCGCACGGTGCCGGCGCCCGTGGGTGATCCTGACGCACCCGTCCGCGCGCTGATCTTCGACTCGGTCTACGACACCTACCGTGGCGTCGTCACCTACGTCCGCGTCATCGACGGCCACGTGTCCACGCGCGAGCGCATTCAGATGATGTCGACCCGCGCGATCCACGACCTGCTCGAGATCGGCGTCATCTCTCCGGAGCCCGTGCCCTCCCAGGGGCTGGGCGTGGGCGAGGTGGGCTACCTCATCACCGGGGTCAAGGACGTACGCCAGTCCCGGGTGGGCGACACCGTGACACTGTCGAACAAGGGAGCGACCGAGGCGCTCGGCGGCTACCGCGACCCCAAGCCCATGGTCTTCTCCGGCCTGTATCCCATCGACGGCTCCGACTACCCAGCCCTGCGCGATGCGCTCGACAAGCTCAAACTCAACGACGCCGCCCTCGTCTACGAGCCCGAGACATCGGTCGCCCTCGGCTTCGGCTTCCGCTGCGGCTTCCTCGGGCTGCTGCACCTCGAGATCGTGCGTGAGCGCCTCGAGCGGGAGTTCAACCTCGACCTCATTTCCACGGCTCCCAATGTCGTCTACCGGGTGATCAAGGACGACGCCACCGAGGTCATCGTCACCAACCCGTCGGAGTTCCCCGCAGGCAAGGTGGCGGAGGTCCACGAGCCCGTGGTGCGCTCCACGATCCTCGCGCCATCGGACTTCGTCGGCACCATCATGGAACTGTGCCAGGCGCGGCGCGGCGTACTCCTCGGCATGGACTACCTCAGCCAGGACCGCGTCGAACTGCGCTACACCCTGCCGCTCGCCGAGATCGTCTTCGACTTCTTCGACCAGCTGAAGTCGCGCACCAAGGGCTACGCGTCACTGGACTACGAGCCCAGCGGCGAGCAGGCGGCGGACCTGGTCAAGGTGGACATCCTCCTGCACGGCGACACGGTCGACGCCTTCAGTGCGATCGTGCACAAGGACAAGGCCTATGCCTACGGTGTCGCGATGACCGCGAAGTTGCGCGAGCTCATCCCGAGGCAACAGTTCGAGGTGCCGATCCAGGCGGCTATCGGCTCCCGCGTCATCGCACGCGAAACGGTGCGCGCCATCCGCAAGGACGTGCTGGCCAAGTGCTACGGCGGTGACATTACGCGCAAGCGCAAGCTGCTGGAGAAGCAGAAGGAAGGCAAGAAGCGCATGAAGATGGTGGGGCGCGTCGAAGTGCCCCAGGAGGCCTTTATCGCCGCACTGTCCACCGGCGAGGAGACCGCGGCGAAGAAGTAGGGGGGCGGGCCATCCCGCCCGTCAGCGGTCGGTGATGCTGAAGACGACGACCGTCTCGCTGCCGGTGGGCGCTGAGAAGATCGTGACCACCTTGCCCTCCTTGGTGAGCGCCCACATATTGGGCGTGCCGAGAGGGATGCTCGGGTCGACCGACCAGCCGCGATTGGCCTGCAGGTCCGTGACGTAGGCATCCACGGCAGCCGACTGGTCGCCCTCGGCGTACATCTGCGCCGTGAGGCCATCCGCCGCCGCCCCGCCGGCGAGCAGCTCGAATCCGGGGATGACCTCGAGGTCGGCGGGCCAGCCCTCGGGGAACGCGCCCGTGCCGATCTCGTAGCTGCCGTCGCTGGTGTCGACGCGCACCTCGCCGTCCTCGCCCATGTCGACCGAGGCACTGCCACCGAGTGCGTCGTTGACCATGTCCTCAGCCGCCTGCTGAGATCCACAGGCGGCAAGGGGGACGAGGAGTGCCGCGAGGGCTGCTGCGGCGAGGGCGCGTCGGGTCACTTCACAAATCTAATGCAGAGGGGGTAGCGGTACTCAATGCCCTGGTTGTTCTTGATCGCGGCGATGATCATGAGGATCAGGCTCGCGATAGCGATGGCGATGACGACGAAGATGCCGATCACCACGATGGTGAGCACGAAGCCGATGATGTAGCCGATGATCACGGTGATCTGGAAATTCAGCGCCTCGGTCGACTGGGACTTGACGAAGGCATTGCGCGGACCGAAGACGAGCATGACGATGAGCGGGCCGATGAAGCTGATGAAGATGCCGGAGAGCTGACACAGCATGGCCCACAGGCGCGCGTCGGAATCCGACATGGGCTGCTCTCCGGAAGATGGCGTAGGCATAGGCGGAGGGGGCGGGGGAGTGGTCGACAAGGTGCCTCCTAGGCGTGAAGTCGAACTGTCCTGGGCATCAGGCTACGCCTGCCCCGCACGCTGAGTCTCGTTCTGACTGGGCACAATGACCGGGTGTCGTCCCGGCCCTTCGGCTTCTACGTCCACGTTCCCTTCTGCGCGACACGCTGTGGCTACTGCGACTTCAACACCTACACGGCGCAGGAGCTGGGGACGGGGGCGGGGAGGGCGACGTACGCCGACACGGTGATCGGCGAGATCCGCTGGGCCCGGCGTCAGGTGGATGGCGAGCGGCCGGTCGCCACGGTGTTTGTGGGTGGAGGCACGCCGACGCTGCTCGATGCCGCGGACCTCGTGCGTGTCCTCGGTGTGATTCGCGAGGAGTTCGGCCTCGTGCCTGATGCGGAGGTGACGACCGAGGCCAACCCGGACTCGGTGTCGCCCGCGATGCTCGCGGAATTGCGTGCCGGCGGTTTTACGCGAGTGTCCTTCGGGGTGCAAAGCCTTGCCCCCCATGTGCTGGACGTGCTCGAGCGCACGCACACGCCCGGACGCGCTCTCGAGGCGATCGCGCAGGCCCGTGACGCCGGATTCGCGCACGTCAGCGCCGATCTCATCTACGCCACTCCGGGTGAGACCGATGCCGATCTGCGGCGGTCGGTGGGCGGGGTGCTCGATGCCGGCGTCGATCATCTGTCGGCGTACTCGCTCATCGTCGAAGACGGCACGCGGCTGGCTGCACGTGTGCGCCGCGGCGAACTGCCCGCACCTGACGATGATGTGGCTGCTGATCGATACCGCATCATCGATGAGATGACCTCGGCGGCAGGGCTGGAGTGGTACGAGGTCTCCAACTGGGCCCGTCCGGGATCGGAGTGCCGTCACAATCTCGGCTACTGGACCGACGCCGACTGGTGGGGTGCCGGGCCAGGCGCCCACGGGCACCTGGACGGCCGCCGCTGGTGGAATCTCAAGCACCCCGCGGCCTATGCACGCGCGCTGGCGGAGGGGCAGCCTCCGGTAGCGGGTGAGGAAGCCGTTGACGACGAGGGGCGACTGCTGGAGCAGGTGATGCTCGGCGTGCGCATCCGCGCCGGGATCCCGCGCGCGGGCTTGCCCGACGATGCCGTGGCGGAGTTGACGAGCGAGGGCTTGGTCGTGGTTGCGGGGGATCGTGTGGTGCTCACGTCGGGCGGACGGCTCTTGGCTGACGCAGTCGTGCGCCGACTCACTCCGTGATGACTACGGTCGCAGTGGACGTCCATCGGCGTCGGTCTTGATGCCGGTGCCGCTGAGGATGAGGATGCCCTCGATGATCCCCCAGAAGCCACCGATGCCGCAGGTGGCGATGGTGACGAGGATCTGCAGCACCCCGATGCTGGTGTAGCCCAGGTAGAAGCGGTGCACCCCCAGCGCACCCAGGAAGATCCCGAGCAGACCCGCGGTCATGCGGGACTTGGCGAGTGGGTCGACGTACACCACGAATTCCGGCGGGTAGCCGGGCGGCGGCGGATAGCCGGGCGGCGGCGGGTAGCCGGGTGGCGGCGGGTAGCCGGGAGGGGGCGGCCCCGGGTACGCCGGCCCGGAGGGAGCGGGTCCGGACAGCGGGGGCTGCTGTGGCTCCTCGGGCGTGGGCTGGGTCACGCGGACCTCCTCGTCAACAGGCTCCATGATGCCAAAGGGCGTAGGATTGGCACTCGAGTCGGGGGAGTGCCAGAGCAGACCCGAGTGGAGGAGGTGGCGATGCTCGAGGATCGTCGCCTCGCCGTCCTCCGAGCCATCGTGGAGGACTACGTCTCCACGCGCGAGCCCGTCGGCAGCAAGGCCTTGGTCGAGCGTCATGCGCTGGGCGTCTCGTCCGCGACCATCCGCAACGACATGGCCGTGCTGGAGGAAGAGGGCTTCATCGCCCAGCCGCACACCAGTGCCGGGCGCATCCCCACGGACCTCGGCTACCGCGCATTCGTCGATCGGCTCTCGGGCGTGAAGCCCCTGTCGTCGGCTGAGCGCCGAGCCATCTCGGACTTCCTTGCGGGCGCAGTCGACCTCGATGACGTCATGGCTCGCAGTGTCCGACTCCTCGCGCAACTCACGCGACAGGTCGCGCTCGTGCAGTACCCCTCGCTCGTCCAGTCGGCCGTCCTCCATATCGAGCTGGTGCGCCTGAGTGAGAGCCGGGTCCTCCTGGTGCTCATCGCCGACACCGGCCGTGTGGAGCAGCGCACGATCGACCTGCCCATGCCCATGAGCGAAGCCGACGTGGCCTCCCTGCGAGCACGTCTGGTCGCGACGGCACTCGGGCAGCGCTGTGCCGGACTCGCAGACCACCTGACCCCGCTCGTCGATGCAGCAGAGCCAGACGAGCGCCCGGCCGTGGCCGCGGTCGTGGCCACCTTGATCGAGGCCACGGCAGACACGGTCGAGCAGCGAATCGTGCTCGGTGGCACAGCCAACCTCGCGCGCTACCGCGATGCCTTCGCCATCAGCCTGGAGCCTGTGTTGGAGGCACTGGAGGAGCAGGTTGTCCTGCTGCGGCTGCTCGGAGAGGTCTCCGGTGACATGACGGTGCGCATCGGTCATGAGAATCCGGTCGAGGACCTCCAGGGCACGAGCCTCGTCGCGACGGGTTACGGTCGCGGTGACTCCGTTGTGGCGGGAGTAGGGGTCGTCGGCCCCACCCATATGGACTACCCGGGCACCATTGCCTCGGTCCGCGCGGTGGCGCAGTACCTCAGCCGCATCCTGGACGACAACTAGCAACGAGAGCAGGCGAGACCCGACAACGTGGCCACCGACTACTACGCCCTCCTGGGCGTGTCGCGCGAGGCGAGCCCTGACGAGATCAAGCGCGCGTATCGCCAGCTCGCGCGCGAACTCCATCCCGACGTCAATCCGGATCCTGACAGCGTTGATCGCTTCAAGGAGGTCACGGCCGCCTACGAGGTGCTCAGCGACCCCGAGAAGCGCCAGATGTACGACCTCGGTGGCGATCCCCTCCGCGCCGGGGGCAGCGGCTTCGGTGCGACGTTCGACTTCGGCGACATCATGGACGCCTTCTTCGGTGGCGGACAGCGCCGCGGTCCGCGCCCGCGCATGCGTCGCGGTCAGGATGCACTGATTCGCCTCCAGGTCGATCTCGCGGAGGCGATGAGGGGGACGACGCGCGAGGTCCAGGTCGACACCGCGGTGCGGTGCGAGGCGTGCCAGGGAGCCGGCACCGCACCGGACACGGAGCCGACCACGTGCCCGATGTGCAAGGGCCACGGGGAGATCCAGAATGTCCAGCGATCCTTCCTCGGACAGGTGATGACCGCGCGGCCCTGCCCCCAGTGCCAGGGGTTTGGCACCACGATCGTTCACCCCTGCGTGGAGTGCGCCGGGGACGGCAGGGTGCGCACCCGCGCCACGATCGGAGTGCAGATCCCGCCGGGCGTCGACACGGGCACGCGGATCCAGCTCGCAGGTCGCGGGGAGGTCGGGCCCGGAGGAGGCGAGCCCGGCGATCTCTACGTCGAGGTGGTCCAGATGCCGCACCCGGTCTTCGAGCGGCGCGGCGATGACCTGGTCTGCACCGTCGAGGTGCCCATGACCTCAGCGGCGCTCGGCACGGGAATCGAACTCGAGACTCTCGACGGCACGGAGCAGGTCGAGGTGCGGCCGGGCACTCAGCCAGGAGCCGTGCTCACGCTCCGGGGCCGGGGCGTGCCGCACCTGCGCGGATCAGGCCGAGGGGACCTGCACATCCAGCTCGATGTGCGCACCCCCACGCGCCTGGATGACGAGCAGGAGGGATACCTCCGCAGCCTCGCTCGTGCACGCGGTGAGGAGGGCGTGACACTCCGGGCCACGGAGCAGTCCGCCGCCGACGAGACGGGTGGCTTCTTCTCACGCCTGCGCGGCGCCTTCAGTGGGCGCTGACGCGTGGCAGCGCCCGTCTTCTGGATTGACCTCGGCTTGACTCCGGACGCCGGTGGCATCGTGAGCGTCAGCGGCGAAGAGGCCCGACATGCCGGTCAGGTCGTGCGGCTGCGCGTCGGCGAGCGCGTCGATCTGGTGGATGGCCACGGCCGTCGACTCGAGGGCACCGTCCACTCCATCTCGCGCGATCGTCTCGATGTGTCCGTCACGCGCGATATTCGTGAGCCCGATCCCGCACCACGCATCGTTGTCGTCCAAGCACTTGCCAAGGGCGAGCGCGGCGAGCAGGCCGTGGCAGCCATGACCGAGGTCGGAGTCGACGTCATCGTGCCGTGGTCCGCCGAGCACTGCGTGGCCCGATGGTCCGGGGAGCGGGCTGAGCGAGGCGTGGCCAAGTGGCAGACGGTCGCGCGCGCTGCTGCCAAACAGGCGCGCCGCTCGCGGGTGCCCGACGTACGCCACCTCCACTCAACCGCGGATCTGGAGAGCCTCGTAGCCTCGTCATCCCTCGCCCTGTGCCTGGACGAGTCTGCGGATGTGCCGCTTTCCACCACGGTCATCCCCGATCACGGTGATGTCGTCATCATGGTCGGGCCGGAGGGCGGTCTGTCGGATGCCGAGCGGGACCGACTGGTCCGCTGGGGTGCGGCCCGTGTGCGCCTCGGGCCGACCGTGCTGCGCACCTCCACGGCCGGGCCGGTGGGCGCCGCCCTCGTGCTCTCCCGCACTCCCCGCTGGGGAGCATCCGGATGATCACTCGCTATGTCAGGATGACCGCGTGACCGATTGCCTCTTCTGTCGCATCGTTGCGGGCGAGATCCCCGCGGACGTCGTCGCGCGCACCGACCGCGCCCTCGCCTTCCGTGACATCCAGCCTCAGGCTCCCGTGCATGTCCTCGTGATCCCCGCCGATCACCATGCTGATGTGCC
>Ga0169931_10003134_pt1 | contig 26467 bp, 24 predicted proteins | sample Kivu_15m_20L_FD_129675 | JGI IMG/M metagenome (GOLD analysis project Ga0169931, IMG submission 129675) | Freshwater microbial communities from Lake Kivu, Western Province, Rwanda to study Microbial Dark Matter (Phase II) - Kivu_15m_20L... | ecosystem: Environmental > Aquatic > Freshwater > Lake...
CCGCACGCACAAGATCCCCCGGCGTTTGGATTATCAATTGTGAAACCTTGCTTCTCAATAGTGTCAACAAAATCAATAGTTGCACCCATTAGATAAGGAACACTCATTTTGTCCACTACAACTTTGACTCCACCAAAATCATGTGTGTCATCTCCCTCTAGGGATCTATCATCAAAAAATAATTGGTAGCGCATGCCTGAGCATCCACCTGGTTGCACTGCAATTCGAAGAGCTAAATCATCTCTTCCTTCTAGACTAAGAAGGGTACGAACTTTTGTGGTTGCAAAATCAGTTAATAAAACACCTTGGGTGTTTGTGGTCTCTGCTGACATGATTATTTCCTTTCCTTCACTATCTATATTGCCACGTTATTGCGACCATGTCCTGCTGACCCGCTCCGCGAGGAAAACCAGGGCCATAAATGGGTCTTCGGGTAATTCTTCGCCTTCTTCAATGCAGCCATAGGCTCCTACAATTCCAGCTGCTGCTAATTCTCTTTTCCCCGCAATTACTTGACCACAAAGTGCTAAACAAGAAATGCCACTTTCAATAGCAATTTCTGCAACTCCAGTTATTACTTTTCCTCTTAATGTTTGCCAATCAAGTTTTCCTTCACCAGTGATCACTAAATCACTTTGTGATATTTCATTCTTTAAATCAAAAGATTCTGTTACCAACTCAAGACCACTTACTCGACTTGCCCCTAAAGCTAAAAGACCAAATCCAATTCCCCCACCAGCTCCTGCCCCAAGCATCATGCTGGCATCTTTGATATCACTTCTTCGAGCAGTGTTTTTGGCAAGTTCTTCATGCTTTTTTTCTATTATTTCTATTAATTCTTTACTGGCACCTTTTTGCTCACCAAAACCTTTAGCAGCACCTCTGTTTCCCAGCAGTAAAACATCAACATCTGTTGCTGCGATGAGTTCAGCGTTTTTAAGTTTGTTTCTATCAACGACTTCTAAAATTGCTGCCCCACCATCAATTGAAGCAGTTCCACCTACGCCTACAAAAATTGTTTGACAACCTTGATCAAGTGCAATATTTATTAATTCCCCAATTCCTCTTGAGGTGTATTTGTCAGGAGTTTTAGGAAGTTTCGTAATAAATTGTGGACCTACAACTAGATGAGATTCAATGTAGGCAGTGTTACCAACCACTAAAAGTGGTGCTGAAATTATTGTGTGTTCCAGACCAGTAATTTTGTGATGAGTCTTACTACCACCAAAACCAAATTCAATGGCGTCAATAAATCCTGGTCCACCATCACTCATTGGTGCTAGGTAAAAGTCTGCTTTAGTTGTTTTTTCCCAACCAGTTTTGATAGCCAGAGCAGCTTGGGCAGCACTCAGGGTTCCGGTAAATGAGTCAGGAGCAATAACTATGCGCACCTCGCACAGATTAGTAGAACGTGACACTATTGAGATATGGCACCAACTTGGACTGAACCTGCACCAACACCTTTACTGCATCTTTTAGGAAATTTGTCTGACCAAGAGACCGAAAAAGGTGTGGAATGCCCTGGTGAATTACCAAAAGCCTCAGCTCCTGATTTAGTACAACGAGCGTTGGTAGCAAAAGAAAAATTAGGTGATCGATTATTTATTTTAGGCCACCACTATCAACGTGATGAAGTAGTCCAATTTGCTGACACCACTGGGGATTCATTTAAACTTGCCAAAGATGCAGCAGCTCGTCCAAATGCTGATTACATAATTTTTTGTGGCGTTCATTTCATGGCAGAAAGTGCTGATATTTTAACAAGTGATTTACAAAATGTAATTCTTCCAGATTTAGCTGCGGGATGTTCTATGGCAGATATGGCAGAAATTAGCCAAGTAGAAACCTGTTGGTCTGTTTTAGAAGATTTAGGCATAGCCAAAACAACTGTTCCAGTTGTTTATATGAATTCAACAGCCGCTATTAAATCTTTCACTGGAAAAAATGGGGGCACAGTTTGTACCTCATCAAATGCTCAAAAAGCTCTGGAATGGTCTTTCAACAAAGGTGAAAGAGTTTTATTTTTACCTGATCAACATCTAGGTAGAAACACTGCTGTTATGAAATTAGGTTTGAAAAAAGAAGAATGTGTTGTTTTTAATCCTTTAAAACCACGTGGTGGTTTAACTGATGCCGAACTTATGAACGCCAAAATGATTCTTTGGAAAGGTCACTGTTCTGTTCATGCCCGATTTAACATGAAGTCTGTGGAGGATGTCAGACAAAGAATTAAGGATGTAAAAATTATTGTGCACCCAGAATGTGTAAACGAAGTGGCAGAAGCAGCAGATGTAGTGGCTTCCACTGAGGGAATAATAAAAACCATTAAGGCATCTCCTGCCGGAACAAGTTGGGCAGTGGGAACTGAATTAAACCTGGTTAGAAGACTAGCTAGAGAAAATAGTGATAAAAACATTTCATTTTTGGATAAAACCATCTGCTACTGCTCCACAATGAACCGAATTGATTTGCCCCATTTAGTGGCTTCTTTAGAGAACCTGGTGGCAGGAAACATTGTCAACCAAATAAAAGTTGACCCCGAAACAAAGCACTATGCCCGTATCGCATTAAACCAAATGTTGGCACTTCCTGGTAACTAAACAAATTCTGCTAACCTAGAAATCACATATGAAATCAGAACCAACCCCCAAGCGCAAAGACGCCGAAGCTGCCCGTAAAAAAGCTTTGAAAGTTCCCAAAGATTCCAAAGAGGCAAGAAAAGCAGTCAAGCTACGTGCTCGCGAGCAAAGACAAGAAGTTCGAATTGCTATGAATCGGGGCGAAGAATGGGCGATGCCTTTTAGAGACAAAGGTCCGGTTCGAAGACATGTGAGAAATTTGGTGGATTCACGTTGGCATTTTGGTGAATTATTTTTACCACTTGCTTTATTAGTTTTGATTTTATCTTTAGTACCAAATCCTGTGGTAGCAAGAGTAGTTTATTTCCTGTGGCTTGCCATGATGTTTGGCACAATTATTGACGAAGTTTTGTTAGCTTTTAAAATTAAGAGTGAAGTCAATAGGAATTACTCTGATCCAAAAGAGCGCAAAGGCTCAATTTTTTATGGGCTGATGAGAGCTTTGCAACTAAGAAGTCTCAGACTTCCCCCACCGGTGGTTAAAATTGGTGGAGCGCCCAAAGAATTCAAATAATATTTAAGCTGGGTGAAGGCTCATGTTTTCCATGGCCAATTCAGTTCCATCCCATAGGGAAACTTGGTGAACTCCACCATTTAAGAGTTTTTTCCAATTAAGAGTTAACCAGACTTCAGCTTCTGCTCTAGTTTTGAATTCTGCTATTACAGCTTCCTTTGGTAAATCTGCCACAGGTTTGCCAACTTCATCTAAATAAACCCAAGTAAATGCCATGATTGAAAAGACCTACTTTCATCAAGTAATTTCAAATGTGCCCCCGCGACAATTTGATTACCTTGATAGGTAAATAGTTTCACAACTCACCACTGGTTGACCATTGACTACCTCCTAGTGTTCGCGTGTATGTTGTACTCCAAGCACTAAACCTGTTCCTTGGAATAGGGGAAGCCGGTCGGAATCCGGCGCTGTCCCGCAACCGTGGGTCATTCATCAGACAACTTCTGATGCCAAATGACAAGTCGGATTACCTAATAAGGAATAAGTCGACCACCGCACCGTCGAGGAAAACGGGGCAGGCCGGATTGTTTTTCTAAATCCACCTTCCCTTTGTATCTATTGATGCAAAGGGTTTTGTTTTTAGATTTATTCTCTTAAGCCTCGCTCATTTTACTTCATCCACGGCCACAAGCATGTGAGGAGAAATAAATGATGCAATTAAAAAGAAATATTGCAATAGCAATTGTTGCAAGTTTTTTCACAACCATATTTTCAATAACACCAGCATCAGCTGCTGATTATCGTTATTGGACTTTTTGGGTTACCACAAGTGATCAATGGTCTTCAGCTCAAGAAGGTGCTGGCACATTGATGGCAACAGATCAAATGGTCACTGGTTGGAAATTCGCAATTACCGGTGTAGATCCAGGAACACCACCTGCAGAAAGCGCTGTCTTTGCTGAACTTTGCCCAGACACTGCCGAACAAGCAGGAGGGCTAAGAGTTGCAATAGTTGTTGATTTCAATGATCAGGCTGTTGCACCAGAAGGTGAAGTACCACCTTCACAAAATGTTGTAAGTTGCGTAACCATCAATGATGGTCAAACTGCACTTGACGCACTGGCTGCTGCTGATCTTGAAATTAGAGAAAGTAGTGGATTAGTTTGTGGAATTAACGGTTATCCAAAAGAAGAATGCGGCGTAGAAATAACATCAACTACTTCTGAACCTAGCGAAATGGTCTCAGAGGAAGATACTGCACCTGTTGTTACATCTAATGAAGAAATGAGTGAATCTTCTAATTCCAATTTTCAACTTATTGGTCTGGCGGCAGTTCTTGTCGTTGCCTTGGCAGTAATTTTGAAGATGCGTAAAAAGAAATAAAGTGGAATCAACTAAATCTCTTATGCCATCTGCCCCCCGCAGATGGCATAAGCCAATGTTTTTGGTCGAAAGAAGATTTTTACACTCAGGTGCTTGGTGGCTTTGGGCAATTCTGTTAGCAGCCTCTGCGGCAGGTACAACAAATCCAATATTTCTAATATCGATCATTGCAGTTGTTTTACTTGTTGTTAAATTTCGAAAGAGTGACGCTCCGTGGTCAAAATCTATCAAGGGATTTTTAATTGTAGGTTTTCTTATAATTTTGATTCGATTAATTTTAGTAGTGATAACACCCGATATTTTTGGTAACACGTTGCTATTTACACTTCCCGAGATAGCTTTACCAAGTTTATTTGCGGGTCTTAAACTTGGCGGAGAAATAAAAGCAAATACAGTGTATTTCGCATTTAAAGAAGGTTTACGACTTGCCACAATTTTGATCTGCATTGGTGGTGCTCAATCTTTAGCCTCACCAGCAAGACTTTTAAAAACAATTCCAACAGCGCTTTATGAAGTTGGTTTAGCAATTATTGTGGCCTTAACTTTTGCCCCTCAATTAGCATTTGATGCTAAAAGAGTTCGGGAAGCTCAATTTTTAAGAGGCAGAAAAACTTCTGGCATAAAAGCTTTAGCCAAAACTTTTGTTCCTGTTTTAGAGGGTGGAATGGAAAGAGCCCTACAACTTGCATCTGCGATGGATTCACGGGGTTATGGTAGAAAAGTGCACTTATCTCAGGAAAAAAGAGTTCTATCTAATTTTCTTATGCTGGCAGGTTTGTTAGGAATTCTTTTTGGTTTTACCGGCATACTAGGAGTGTTTAATCTAACAAATATTGGAATGGTGTCACTACTAATTGGTCTAACTATTTCTGTTCTAGCACTTCGTTTTGCCGGTAAAAATGCCTCTCGCACAAATTATCGCCCAGACAAATGGCATATTTCAGAAGTCTTAGTGGTAACTGCATCTCTTTTGGGCTTGATTGCTATGCGATTTAGTGAAAGTTTGGTTTTAAATCCGCCTACCAACCCACTAATGCTACCGCAAGTTGATTTTGTCACCCTGTTTTGTATTTGGCTGGGAATTTTAGCCATATTTGTCTCACCCAAACCACCATTGAGTAATAATTTAATTGAACATGTTTTTGTTCCTACCACAAAATCTGGAAAGCAAGCAGCATGATTAGGTTTGAAAATGTAACTTTCTCCTATGCAGATGCTAATTATCCAATTCTTGAAAATGTAAATCTCACAATTCCATCAGGAGAACTTGCCTTGGTGGTCGGTAAAACAGGGTCAGGAAAGTCAACTTTGCTTAGTCTTATAAATGGATTAGTACCAAATTTTACAGGTGGTAATTTTATTGGCGATGTTTTAGTTAACGACAGATCAATTAGGAGGTATCCTCCACGAGACTTTGCCGATCTGGTGGGAATTGTTCGACAAGATCCAAGAGCTTCGTTTGTCACTGATGTAGTGGAAGATGAACTTGCTTATGGAATGGAGCAATTAGGTATTTCCCCCAGCACGATGCGCAGAAGAGTAGAAGAAGTACTTGATTTGTTGGGATTAAATGAATTAAGAAATAGATCTTTAACTTCTCTATCTGGCGGACAAAGACAAAGAGTAGCGATTGCTTCAGTGCTGACGACTAATCCAAAAGTACTAGTTCTAGACGAACCTACAAGTGCACTGGACCCAAGTGCTGCTGAAGAAGTATTGGCGGCAATCCAAAGATTAGTTCACGATCTAGGTTTAACAGTTGTATTAGCCGAACACAGATTAGAAAGAGTTGTGCAATACGCCGATAGAGTAATTGTTGTTAATAGGGATGCTGAAGTTTACTCTGATCGACCTGTCCAAGTCTTTGCAACTTCTTTGCTTGCTCCACCTGTTGTTGAGCTTGGTAGAGCGGCAGGTTGGTCACCGCTACCACTAACAGTTCGAGATGCACGAAAATTTGCTGATGAACTAAGAAACAGATTAATTAAATCTAAACCTAGAATTCGAATAAATCCACCCACAAAAACAGTTGTAAGTATTGAGAACTTAAATTTTAATTATTCAAACCTAAGAGCATTGCGTGACATAAATATAAATATTTCTGATGGAGAAATTGTTGCCTTGATGGGAAGAAATGGATCCGGTAAATCAACTTTACTATCTCAACTTGTTGGTTTAATTTCACCAACTTCTGGATCTGTGTCGGTCAATGGGATGAATCCAACTCACATGACGGGAAGGGAATTGATCGCAAATGTTGGATTAGTTCCACAAGAACCAACAGATTTGTTGATCTCTGATTCAGTTGCCAAAGAATGCATAGCAAGCGACAGCGACTCTGGTGCCATACCTGGATCAACATTAAATATTTTTGAACAACTAGCAACAAGTGTTTCTGAAGATGCTCATCCCCGAGATCTTTCTGAGGGAGAAAAACTCTCGTTGGCATTAGCGGTAGTCCTGGCAGCAAAACCGACCCTAATTTTACTGGATGAACCAACTAGGGGTCTTGATTACATTGCAAAAGTTCAACTTGTTAATAATTTACAAAAACTTGTCAAAAAAAACCACACCATAATTCTTGCTACCCATGATGTGGAATTAGCGGCAGAAGTTGCAACCCGAGTGATCATGCTCGCAGAGGGTGAAATAGTTACTGATGGACCTGCAACCGAAGTCTTGTCTAGCTCTCCAATGTTTTCACCGCAAGTATCTAAAATTATGTCCCCTGCTAATTGGTTGACGGTTTCAGATGTTAGCTTTGCCTTAGATGAGTTAAAATGAAAATAATTAAGATTAATTCGATAACGAATTTATCAATGGTCGTAACATCAATGATTGGCTTATTTGCTTTTATTTGGCCTTTTTTAATTCAAGAAAATTCAATTTTAAATAAAAATTCTGATTATGCGGGAATTTTATTACTAGTTATTGTGCCTTTGGTTTTCATGGTGGCATTGGCAGACATCATGCAAGGAGGTATTGATTCTCGAGCATTGGCAATATTAGGAGTTTTGATTGCCGTAGTTGCTGCAATTAGACCCATGGGCGGCGGCATTGCAGGACTTGAACCTGTGTGGGCAATCATAATTATTGGAGGAAGGTCTCTTGGAGCAAGTTTTGGTTTTGTTTTAGGAGCAATGGGTTTACTTGGTTCCGCAATTCTCACAGGTGGGATCGGTCCATGGCTACCTTTTCAGATGATGGTTGCGGCCTGGGTTGGCGCAGGGGCCGGATTGTTACCAAAGTTAATTGGTAAAAAAGAAATATTTCTTTTAGCTGTATATGGATTCATAGTTGCATTCATTGCCGGATTATTTCTTAACCTTTGGTTTTGGCCTTTTGCAAATGGTTTACTTCCACAAATATCTTTTGAACCTGGTCTTGCAATTAATGAGCAGCTCTCCAGATGGGTTCGCTTTACCTTATTAACAAGTGCGGGATTTGATTTACCAAGAGCTATCACAACAGCTTTATTGTTATTTTTCTTATCCTCACCATTACTAAAAGCGATGAGACGTATGACCAAAAAAGCCAATTTTTCTAAACCTGTAGACTTACTTGTGTGATTAACACAGTTCTTGCAATTGGTTTTGATGAAACCAAATTTAATTGGTCTGATTTGACCCCAATCAGTATTGAACACAAAAAAGTGTCAGACAAAATTGAACAAGACGTCAATAAAGCAATTGATGCCAATACTTCGATTATTGGTGTGTATGTTTCCCATGACATTGTTTTATCCAGTGGATTAATTGGAGCCTTCTTAACTATTGATGCAGCATCTTTGCTGGGAAATTCACAAGTTGGACAAGATGAGCAATGGATTCAAAACGCAGCTCAATTAAGAGATTTACTAAGAATTACTCGAAATGCTAAATCTGACCATAAAGAAGTAATATCAAAAACCTTAGGTGAAATTTACTACCAACTTTATAATGCAATTATTGCTGCAACTAATAGGCAAACCCGGGTAATTCTGGTTGGACCAGGTGCTATTGCCACAGGATTTATTGCAATGAGAGCAAACTCAAAAATTAAAGATTATTTACTCATAGCAAATACGCCAAAAATTCCGGCTATCATCGAGGCCATTAAATTCATGGGTTGTAAAATAATAATGAACACTAAAGAAAATATTCATCCACTTGCAGAACTTGCTCTTGCCACAAGTGCTTTAAAGGCTAGCGAACTTTAGACTCCGCAAATGGTGTTTTTACCACTATAAATTCAATAGCCTTTCCTCGAACGTCAACAAAAACTTTATCTCCAAGTTTGATTTTGCAATCCAATAGCGCCAATGCAATTCCTTCTCTCAGAGTCGGAGAAAAAGTGCCACTAGTAATTTCACCTAGTTCATTATTGTCTTTATCAGTTACTTTCATGTGACTTCGGGGAATTGCTCTTTCCACTGCTTTGATTCCAAAAAGTTTACGTTTGATCCCATTATTCTTCTCCACAATTAAAGCGTCTTTACCTAAAAACTTTGGTTTATCAAAAACAATTGCCCAACCTAAACCTGCTTCTAGAGGCGAAATTGTTAAGGAGATATCTTGGCCATGTAATGGATAACCCATTTCAGTTCTTAAAGTGTCTCGTGCTCCCAAACCAACTGGTTTAGCACCGTATTTATGTCCTTGAGATAAAGTTTCATCCCAAAATTTAGTTGCCGCATCAACTGGGATTAAAACTTCAAAACCTTTCTCCCCGGTGTAACCGGTTCTACAAATTGTTAAATTGATTCCCTGGTATGAAACATCTTTAAAAGACATGTATTCCATATCTGTCGGTAATCCAAGATCTTTAATTAAAGTACTTGCTTTGGGGCCTTGAATAGCAATAATTGCTATATCTTTTTGCAAATCTTTTATCACGACTGATTGTGGCAAATTTTTTCTGATAATGGCTAATACATTAGAAGAGTTACTTGCGTTGGGAATTATTAGAATTTCATCATTTGATCTTTTATAAACAATTAAGTCATCAACTACAAATCCTTGATCTGACAAAATTGTCGAATATTGGGCTTGCCCCGGGTTAATGCGATTGATGTCATTTGTCAAAATTTGATTTAAAAGATCTGCTGCATTTGGTCCAGTTAATGTTGCCGTTCCTAAGTGCGAAACATCAAATATTCCAACACTTTCTCTGGTAGCAAGATGTTCAGTTAACACTCCTTGGCCTTGATACTCCAAAGGCATTTCCCAGCCACCAAAACCTGCAAATTTTGCACCTAGCTCAACATGGCGCTGGTGTAATGGAGATGCAATAAGTTTGGCTGAATCGCTCATGAAACAAAACGCTACTAGGCTATTAACTATGCCTATTACTCGCCTCACAGATTCAAAAAACATTTCTACCGACGAAGTATTAGTTGTAGGTTTTGCTCAATCAGATAACGGTCCTGAATTACTTGAAGCAGCAGTAGCACTTGAGGCTGCAACAAAAACTGAAATTAATGAGGCCATCAAACTTTTGAATTTTGCAGGCAAAAAATCAGAAATCACTTTTCTAACTATTAAAAGTGGAATCTTATGTGTGGGTCTTGGAAAAATTAGTAAAACTCAACCCTTGGAAATGGAAACCTTAAGACGAGCAGCAGCTGTTGCAGCACGCTCACTTGTTGGAAAAAAATCAGCACTTTTTGCTCTTCCAACCCAAACAACAGTAGCCGCCCAAGCAGTAGCAGTCGGAGTGGAACTGGGAGCTTATACTTTCACAGAATTTAAAACTAAAAATGAAAAGAATAACGAAAGTTTAAAACAAGCAAACATTTTGGTGCAAGACTTATTCATTAACAAAGCAAGTTTTGAAGAGGCTCAAATAATTGCAGAGTCAGTTAAAAATGTCAGAAACTTAGTTAACACTCCCCCAAGTCATATGTATCCAGAAACCTTTGCAAATTATGTCAAAAAATCTTTTAAAAAGAATTCAAAGCTAACTCTTGAAGTTTTAGATGAAAAAGCATTAAAAAGACAAGGTTACGGTGCCATTATTGGTGTTGGGCAAGGATCAACAAATCCACCAAGATTTATCAGAATTGCCTACAAATCTCGCGGAGCAAAATTTCATTTAGCACTTGTTGGTAAAGGAATAACTTTTGATACCGGAGGTATTTCTCTAAAACCGCCTGCCTCAATGCACACAATGAAATGTGACATGGCCGGTGCTGCAACAGTGATAGAGGCTTTAAGGGCAATTATGAAATTAGATTTAAAAATCAATGTCACAGCTTATGCTGCATTAGCAGAAAATATGCCATCTGCTTCAGCGCAACGACCAAGTGATGTTGTTACAACATATGGTGGAAAAACTATTGAAGTATTAAACACTGATGCTGAAGGAAGACTAGTTTTAGCTGATGCATTAGCAAGAGCTCAAGAAGACAAACCAGATTTAATAATTGACCTTGCCACATTAACTGGTGCTGCCACTGTGGCTCTTGGTTCAAGGACTGCAGGAATTATGTCTAATAAAGATGAAGCTCGAGATCAAGTATTTGCTAGCGCTAAAGAAACCGGTGAATCAATGTGGCCGATGCAAATACCAGAAGAAAGTAGAACAATTCTTGATTCAAAAACAGCTGATATTGCAAATGTTGGATTCACACCAAATCCTGCTGGTGGAATGATGGTTGGTGCTGCTTTTTTGAAAGAATTTGTTGACGAAAAAACACCATGGGTTCACATTGATATTGCACCTCCAGCTTTCAATGAAGGTGCACCATATGGCTATAACGGTTTTGGTGGCACTGGGGTTGGTGTGCGAACTCTTGTGCATCTAGCACAAAAACTTTCTGGTTAATCCCCAAAATTTTAACTTTGAGCCCTAAACCCAAACCCAATATTGCCGAGTTTTACTTTCGTGAAAGGATAGGGACTAAGAAACCTCACAAGGGTGGAATTTAGGAAAGGTTACACGTGGCCTCATACGACCTGGTAATCCTTGGAGCAGGAAGCGGCGGTTATGCCGCAGCATTAAGAGGATCTCAACTTGGTTTAAAAGTTGCTCTCATTGAACGAGATGTATTAGGTGGCACTTGTTTACATAGAGGTTGCATTCCCACAAAAGCTTTATTACATGCTGGTGAAATTGCTGACAATGTTAGAGAGTCAGCATCATTTGGAGTTAAATCAAATTTATTAGGCATTGATATGCCAGAGGTTAATAAATATAAAGATGGTGTGGTGGGGCGTTTATATAAAGGTTTACAAGGTTTAGTTAAACATCGTGGTGTTGATTATGTAACTGGTGAAGGAAAATTTGTGGGACCCAACAAAGTTAAAGTTGGTGACCAAGAATTTGTTGGTAACTATATTGTCTTAGCAACAGGATCTTTTCCTAAATCACTTCCTGGTTTAGAAATTGATGGAACCCAAGTAATTAACTCAGAACATGCCTTAAAACTTGATAAAGTTCCTGCCAGTGTGATCATCCTTGGTGGTGGAGTAATCGGTGTTGAATTTGCCAGTGTGTGGAAATCATTAGGTGCAGAAGTAACAATTATTGAAGGATTACCAAGATTAGTTCCGGCAGAAGATGAAGCCGTATCAAAAGCTATGGAACGAGCATTTAAAAAACGTGGGATTAACTTTTCTACTGGTGTTCGTTTTGTAGGGGTAGATAGAACAAAGCACGGTGTGGTGGCAAAACTTGAAGATGGGCAAACATTTGCTGCTGATTTAATGTTGGTTGCTGTTGGTCGAGGTTCAGCCACCCGAGATCAAGGCTTTGAAGAAGCAGGACTTGAATTTGATGGTGAATTATTGAAAGTAAATGAGAACTTACAAACAAATCTGGCTAATGTTTATGCCGTGGGAGATATCGTGCGTGGTCCCCAATTGGCTCATAAGGGATTCCAAGAAGGAATCTTTGTAGCAGAACATATGAAAGGTTTAAATCCCAGAATTATTGACATCACTGCAATTCCCAGAGTGACTTATTCTGAGCCTGAAATTGCTTCAGTGGGATTAAATGAACCTGCTGCGAAAGAAAAATATGGTGTCGATCAAATAAGAACTATTCAATATGATTTGGCTGGAAATGGTAAAAGCCAGATTCTAAAAACAGCTGGATTTATTAAACTTATCGCACTAATAGATGGTGGCCAAATAGTTGGTATTCACATGATTGGCTCTCGAGTCGGGGAATTATTAGCCGAAGCTCAGTTAATGTATTCATGGGATGCCTCCCCAGAAGATGTTGCACCTTATGTTCATGCTCACCCAACGATGTCAGAAGCAATGGGTGAAGCAGCAATGGCACTTGCAGGTAAACCTCTACACACCCACAGTTAAATAGAAAAAGGAAATAATTTAAATGCCAACAAATGTTGTAATGCCTCAACTAGGTGAATCTGTAACCCAAGGAACAGTTACTCGTTGGTTAAAAAATGTTGGAGATGTAATAAAAGTTGATGAAGCAATCGTGGAAGTTTCAACTGATAAAGTTGATACCGAAATTCCATCACCAGTTTCTGGTATTTTGCTTGAAATTAAAGCCGCGCAAGATTCTGTAATTCAAGTTGGTGGTGTAATGGCAGTCATTGGTGAATCTGGATCAACACCAGTTAACCCACCAGCAGCACCTGTCGTGCAAACCCCAAAACCAGTTATAAAACCTAAACCTGTCATTGAAAAACCAGTGGTGCCAACACCACCTCCAGTAGTAGCACCGGTGGTAACACCTGTTGCCCAAGCTGCAGCAACTGGATCAACTGTAAATGTTTTATTACCAGCTTTAGGTGAATCAGTAACAGAAGGAACTATTACCCGCTGGTTAAAAAATGTGGGAGATTTAGTTTCATTAGATGAAGCAATTGTAGAAATATCAACTGACAAAGTTGATACAGAACTTCCTTCCCCAGCAGCTGGAGTGATAAAAGAAATAAAAGTTGCTCAAGATCAAGTAGCTGCTGTTGGAGCAGTGCTGGCAATAATTTCAACTTCAACAACAAATAGTCCACCCAAACCTGCACCAACTCCAGTTGCTCCAGTAATACAAACTCCACCACCTGCTGCTAAAGCTGAACCAGTAGTCGTTACTCAAAGTGCACCTACTCCTACCCCAAAGCAAACAGTCTTTGCGAATACTGCGGCAAATAATAAAGATGTTTATGCAACACCAATTGTTAGACAACTTGCTAAGGAAAAAGGTATTGATCTTTCAACAATTAACGGAACTGGAATCAATGGTCGAATTAAAAAAGAAGACCTCGTAGGTTCTGGAACAAGTGTTGCTGCAACACCGGCGCAGACTACAACTCAATCTATTCCAACACCAGCTGCAAAAGAGACTGCAAATAAACCTGCAACTAGTTCTGCACCAAAGCCTTCTACTACTGCCGAACAACCACTTCGTGGGCGAATTGAGCAAACAACACGCTTGCGAAGAGTTATTGCCGAAAGAATGGTTCAATCACTGCACATTTCAGCACAGTTAACAAGTGTTGTTGAAGTGGATGTAACAAAAATTGCAGCAATACGAAACAAAGTTAAAGATTCATTTGTTGCTCGCGAAGGTGTGAAACTTACCTTTCTACCATTTTTTGCAAAAGCTTCTGTTGAATGTTTGAAAGAATTTCCCATAGTAAATGCCACAATTTCAGCTGATGCCAGTCAAATTGCTTACAGTGATGCAATTCATTTGGCTGTAGCAGTTGACACTCCCCGCGGATTATTAGTCCCAGTTATCAGAGATGCTGGAGACCTATCAATTGCAGGATTAGCTAGAAAAATTCAAGACGTAGCAAATAGAACTAGAGACAATAAAGTCACACCTGATGAATTAAGTGGTGGAACATTTACCTTGACTAACACCGGTAGTCGAGGAGCACTTTTTGATACTCCAATTATTAATCAACCACAAGTTGCAATTCTTGCCACCGGAGCTGTTGTTAAAAGACCAGTAGTGGTTAAAGGCAGTGATGGTAATGATCAAATTGCGATTAGACAAATGGCTTATCTTTCATTGACCTACGATCACAGACTTGTTGATGGTGCTGATGCTGCAAGATTCTTGTCTTCCATGAAAGTACGTTTAGAGGAAGCCAACTTTGAATCCGAATTAGGTCTATAAACCTGTATGAAAATTGTGATTACCGGTTCATCCGGTTTAATCGGATCGGCTTTAGATAGAGACTGCGGAAAGAAAAATTTCGAAGTAGTAAAACTGGTAAGACGTGCCCCAAAACAAGAGAATGAGTCGCAGTGGGATCCTGCAAAAGGAATTGTTGATTTAAATGTTTTAGAGAAAGCAACAGCTATCGTGAATTTGGCTGGAGCTGGTGTGGGTGATCGTCGATGGTCCAAAAAATATAAGAAATTAATTCTTGATAGCCGAGTAAATTCTACAGAAACACTTGCTAATGCAATTATTAATTTAAAAACTCCTCCTTCGGTTTTTGTCTCAGGTTCTGCAATAGGTTTTTATGGTGACACTGCAGATGTTGCTGTTGATGAGAATGCCAATTTAGGTGAAGGATTTCTAAGTGATGTTGTTTTCAATTGGGAATATGCGGCACAAAGAGTTAGAAGTAACAATATAAGAGTTGTTCATCCTCGTACCGGATTAGTAATGAGTAAACGTGGTGGATTACTAAAAAAGATTTTACCGCTATTCAAACTAGGTTTAGGTGGCAAATTAGGAAACGGAAAACAATACTGGTCCTACATTTCATTAGAGGATGAAATTAGAGCAATTCATCATGTAATTGACGATGTAAGACTTACTGGTGGAGTTAATTTCACTAACCCAAACCCTGTAACAAATGCTGAATTCACCAAATCACTTTCCAGCGTTGTTAATAGACCCGCATTTCTTAAGGTCCCTTCTTTAGCTTTGAAAATAGCTTTAGGCGAATTTTCTATTGAAGCCTTGAGTTCTTCTAGGATTTTGCCATCAAAGTTGAAAGCAGCAGGTTTTAAATTCAATCAACCTGATATTTTAAGCACACTAAATTCAGCAATCACTTACTAATGTCTAAGGAAGTTGAAGTAGCAATTATTGGAGCAGGTCTTGCAGGACTTGCTTGTGCCATAGAACTACAAAAAAATAATATTGATTTTCAAATCTTTGAAGCATCCGATGGTGTTGGTGGACGTGTTAGATCAGATGTCATCGATGGATTTATTCTTGATCGAGGATTTCAACTTTATAATCCAAGTTATTCCGAAGGAAAAAGACTTCTTAACTACGATGCTCTAGATTTAAAACCTTTCATTCCCGGGGTGGCCATTCGTGATAATAAAAGACTTCGAATAGTTGTTGACCCCTTTAGAGCCAAAGGTTTTAGATTAAATCTTTTAAAAGATATTCCCGGAAACCCACTTAGTTACCTGGGCTTATTAAGATATTTTCTTAGTTATTTAGTTACCTCTGATGCACAAATTGCCACCACTAAAGATATTTCAGCTTCAGATTCACTGATTAAATCTGGGGTCAGGGGTAATCTTCTTGAAAAACTCTTGAGGCCTTTTCTAAAAGGTGTTTTTCTTGAATCCGATTTAAAAACATCACGAAAATTTTTAGATGTAGTCTTAAAGGCTTTTCTTAGAGGTATTCCCAGTGTTCCTGCCCAGGGAATGCAAGTAATTAGTGATCAACTGGCTTCGAAGTTACCTATGGAAAAAATTTCTCTCAACACGAAAATAATAAAAATAGAGGGCAATAAACTACTAACTGAGAATGAAGAAATTATTGCAAAAAAGATTGTGGTTGCTACTGATCCAACTACTGCTATTTCTTGGCTTAACCTAGATAAAAAGATACTGCACACAGTCACAACCTGGTATTTCAAAGCTGATCAAAGAGTTGCTGAGTTAGTAAAAGGAAAGCCCATTCTTTTTGTAGATGCTTCAAATAATGGTCCACTCGCAAATGCTGTTGTTTTAACTAACGCTGCATCAAGTTATGCCCCGCCTGGTCAAGTTTTGGTTTCCGCTTCAGCAATTGCACCCCATCAAAATTCCGATCTTGAGTCTGTAAAAAAACATCTATCCGTAATCTTTGGGCTAGATAAAAATAGTTGGCATCTAATTAAGCAATATCAAATAAAAGAAGCACTTCCTTCCATGTATCCCCCATTTTCCTTAATAAACTCAAATCAAATATCTGAAAACCTATTTGTTGCAGGAGATCATCGAGCAACTTCCTCAATTCAAGGTGCTCTACTTAGTGGGACAAATGCTGCGACACTTGTCAAAGTAAGTTTAGGTTTATGAGCAAAGATAAATTTATCGTTGCAACCTCTGGTGGTTTTACTACCACTAAACGCTGGGGTGTGATGAGACCTGGAGCTACATTTCTTAAAGCACTTGAGTTAACAAGAAAAGAGCGTCCCAAAGTTTGCTTCATGATGACTGCCAGTGGAGACGATGCGGCTTATATATCAAGATCGTATGAAGCAATGGGTAATTTAAGTGTTGATGTAACACACCTATCTTTATTTCCTCAACCAAATGAAGATGTTGAAAAAAGATTATTAAATTCAGATTTGGTTTGGGTAGGTGGCGGCTCAGTTGCAAATCTTTTGGCTATCTGGAAGTTACATAAAGTAGACGAAGTTCTCAAAACTGCTTGGGCAAATGGAACTGTTTTGTCAGGGGTAAGTGCTGGTTCCATTTGTTGGTTCATGGGTGGAACTACTGATTCATTTGGACCTGATTTAAAACTAGTTTCTAATGGATTAGGTCTTTTGCCCTACGGCAATGGAGTGCACTATGACTCTGAGGAACAAAGAAGGCCACTACTTCAATCTTTGGTGAAAGATGAAACATTTGAAACAGCTTTTGCAACAGATGATCACACCGGAATTGTTTTCAAGGGAATAGAACCAATTGAAGTAATAAGTGATGTAAATTCAGATCCCCTAACAGGACCTGCCGCCTACAAAATACAAAAAATCAATGGTGAAATACAAGAAATTCGCCTTGCATCTGGAGCTATTGTTTAATCTTTTGCTCTAGCTAAATTACTTGGCCACCAAATTTTCTTACCTATTCCAATTGTTAGGGTTGGAACCAAAATAGACCTAACCAAAATAGTGTCAAGCAGCACACCAAATGACACCGCAAATCCCAGTTGAGCAAGGAATACAAGTGGTAACACTCCAAGAACTGCAAATGTTGCTGCTAAAACCACACCAGCAGATGTAATAACTCCACCAGTTACAGTTAAGGCTTTTAGCGTTCCAGCCCTTGTTCCTAGTTTCTTAGTTTCTTCGCGCACCCTAGTCATTAAAAATACGTTGTAATCAATACCTAATGCCACTAAAAACACAAAAGCAAAAAGTGGGAAAGAGGTATCAGATCCGGGGAATTTAAATACATACTCAAACACAAACTTTGACGCTCCTAGTGTGGCAGCAAAAGATAAAACAACAGTTGCCACGAGCATAAAAGGCGCCAAAAAACTTCGAAGTAATACAACCAAGATCATAAATATTAAAACCAAAACCGTGGGAATAATTATTCTGTTGTCGCGATCATTTGCCTCGGCAATATCTTCATTTACCGCTGTGAACCCACCAACTAAAGCTAATTCACTTACCTTATCCAAATTTTGTCTCAATTTGATAATTGTTTCTTTTGCTTCACTTGAATCAGCTGGATCTTTGAGTGTGGCAGTAATCAACACTTGGCCATCAACAATTTTTGGCTTCGGTAATGCTTGACCAGGAATTACTGGTCCATCAGGAATTGGAAAAGCTTCTTCCACACCTTCTGTATCAGTTATGACTTTTAATAATTCTTGAGTTTTTGATGAGGGACCCAAAATATAGGAAGGATTTCCCTCTCCTGCTGGAAAATGTTTTCCTAATTCTTCTTGACCAACTACCGAATCAGGTTTTCCCACAAAAGTTTCAGTTTGAGATAAACCTGTGGCATCAAGTTGAGTTGAGTAGCCAGCTAAAGCTATAAGAAAAATTGCCGTGATTAAACCTGCACGACGTGTTTTTTTGTCAACAAAATTTGCAACTTTTGCCCAAATTCCGGAAAGTTTTTCATCTTCAGAATCAAAATGAGGAATTCGTGGCCAAAAAATCCATCTACCAAATAAAACCAAGAATGCTGGTAGCAAAGTAAGCATTGTGATAACCGCGGCAATTATTCCAATTGCGCCAATTGGGCCAAGAGACCTATTGGCATTAAGTTCAGATAAGAGTAAAACTAGGAGTCCTGCTGAAGTAGTTGCACCAGAGGCCACAATCGGTTCCACAACTCCACGCCATGCTTTACGCATCGCGCTAAATCTTGATTCAGCTAAATGAAGTTCTTCACGATATCTGGCAATTAACAACAAACCGTAATCTGTAGCTGCCCCAATTACTAACACCGACAAAATACCTTGAGCTTGTCCATTCAAAGTTAGAATGTCTTCTTTTGCTAACGAGTAAACAATTGCTCCGGCAACTGCAAGAGCAATGATTGCTGAAAGTAGTGGAAAAATCCAAAGCAAAGGACTTCTGTAAACAATGATCAAAATTAAAGCAACAACTGTTAGCGTGCTAATTAACAAAGTTGTATCAACTGCACCGAATGCGCCGAAGAGATCCGCTAAAATACCACCGGCACCAGTTACGTTGATTTTTAAGCCTTCAATTTCTCTGGCTTCTTCACGAATGGTCTCAACGATTCCGATTAAAGCAGGTTCCCCGTTGGGTAAAGGTGTGACAATTTTATCACTTGAAATTTCAACATTTATTAAAAGGGCCTCTCCATCTTCGGATGCAATAGGGAAAGCTTTTGATCCGGTAACAAGGTAATCACCAATTTTTTTTCCATCACCTTCAATAATTTTAAAAGTTGCTATATCGGTGGCAAACTCATTAGCTTTAGCAATATTTTGTTGAGTCAGATCTCCTTTAATAATAATTAAGGCAGGTAGAGAATTCGAGGATCTAAATTCAGGAGTAATATCGCTGACTTTTGAAGATTCCGCAGTTGTGGGTAAGAAGGCTGCGTTATCATTTTCTTGAACTTCAGAAAGTTTTGCAAATATAGGACCGGCGACACCCGAAATTCCTAACCAAATTGCAACAGTCAAAACAGCAAGTGCGGTAAATTTTTTAGGACTTTTAGTTCTTTTCTTTTCTTGATTAATGTTATTTTTCTTAGCAACTGCTTTTCTACTGTGCTTGGCTTTTACCGCAGGACTCACTTAATTGCTCCTATAAATATTTTCGCTTAGAAATCAAGGTGCACCATCAGGTGACGTTGGCCTTCTCTAGCCACCAGTCTATTGATATCAACCAAAATCGCATCTTTCGACATTAACTAATACGATAAGGACATGACAAAAACTGGTTTAATCATTGAAAACTGGGGCTCAGATGTCGAATATCAAAGTTCTTGGAATAGACAAAGAGAAATACACCACAAAATTGTTGCAGAAAATCATGCAGATGTTGCAGTTCTACTAGAACACCGAGAAGTTTTCACAGCTGGTAGATCCACCAAGCCAGAGGATAGACCAATTGATTCATCACCAGTTTTCGATATTGATCGAGGTGGTCGAATTACTTGGCATGGCCCCGGACAAATCGTTTGTTATCCAATAATGAAATTAGATGATCCAGTTGATGTAGTAGCACATGTGCGAAGACTTGAACTATTGATTATTGATGTTTGTTCCCAACTAGGTTTAAGTACAACACAAATTGAAGGTCGAAGTGGTGTCTGGGTCAAAGGAAATAACTCACCTGACAAAAAAATTGCTGCTATTGGAATTAGGGTTGCCAAGCGAGTAACCATGCATGGTTTTGCACTAAATTGCAACAACTCACTTGATGCATTTAGAAAGATAGTTCCCTGTGGTATTGCTGACGCCGATGTGACGACACTTTCTTTAGAACTAGGCCAAGATGTATCTGTCCATGAGGTCACTTCCCTCATAGAAGATGCATTAAGAAATGGTGCGCTTAAGCGAAATGTTTCAAAACGCTCTAAAGTAGAAGTGTCATGACTACTGAAATTGTTGCCGGTCTAAACTCCGAAGGCAAGAAATTACTTCGCATCGAAGCACGTAATGCTGAAGTACCAATTGAGAAAAAACCTGAGTGGATTAGAACAAAATTGAAAACTGGTCCTGAATACACACGAATTCGTGAAATGGTTAAAAAAGAAGGGCTTCACACAGTTTGTCAGGAAGCAGGATGCCCCAACATTTTTGAATGCTGGGAAGATCGTGAGGCAACATTTTTAATTGGTGGATCTGCTTGCACAAGACGTTGTGATTTTTGTTTAATCGATACCGGTAAACCAGATCCTCTTGATAGAACAGAACCAGACAAAGTTGCTTTAAGTGTAAGAACAATGGGTTTGAAATATGCCACAGTCACAGGTGTCACCAGAGATGATTTAGAAGATGAAGGTGCTTGGCTATATTCCGAAACTATTAGAGCCATACACAAACACAATCCTGATTGCGGTGTGGAGATTTTAACTCCAGATTTCAGTGGAAAAAAAGAATTATTACAACAAGTTTTTGATGCCAAACCTGAAGTTTTTGCTCATAACTTAGAAACTGTTCCTCGAATATTTAAATCAATTAGACCAGCATTCAACTATGAAAAATCTTTAGGTGTTATTACCTTGGCCAAAGAAGCTGGAATGATTACTAAATCAAATTTGATTCTTGGAATGGGTGAAGAAAAAGACGAAATAGTTACTGCTTTAGAAGACTTAATAGATGCAGGTTGCGACTTGATTACCATCACCCAGTATTTAAGACCTTCAGCACTTCATCATCCAATTGCTCGTTGGGTTAAACCAGAAGAATTCATCGAATTGGGGGATCTCGCAAAGGAGTTAGGTTTTAGTGGCGTCATGTCTGGACCACTAGTTAGATCTTCTTATCGCGCAGGTCGACTATATAAACAAGCACTTGAAGCACGGAATGGAAAATAAATGGCCAAATATAAGGAACCAAAACCAAAGAAAGAAAGATTTAAAACTTTAAAGCAAATAAAACAAACCTATTCCATAACTCGTAAAACTGATAAAGCTCTTCCTTGGATAATTCTTCTCACCTTAATTGGCACAACTTTGCCACTAATTTTGGTCGCACAATTTTTGTTCGAATCTGCTTTTTCAAAATTGATTACTACCTCTCTTGCTGTTTCAACTGGTTTATTGGCAACTGTTTACCTCTTTGGAAAGCGAGCCGAAAAGGCCGCCTATGCACGAATTGAAGGACAACCTGGTGCTGCTGCTGCTGTTTTAAACACTTTAAGAAAAGGTTGGTTTGTTACCCCAGCTATTGCTGTTACTAGAAATCAAGATTTAGTTCATAGAGTGATTGGACCGGTAGGAATAGTTTTAGTAGGTGAAGGTTCGCCAACAAGGGTTGCCCAATTATTGGAAAATGAAAAAATTAAGGCACGAAGAATTGCAGGAGAAATTCCTGTCTCAACTTTAATTGTGGGCAATGGTGAAGGATTAATTACTTTTAAGAAACTTAATAAGACAATCATGAAAATGGGTAAAAAAATTTCCCCAGCTGAATCTCGTGAGCTAAGAAACAGATTCGGTGCTTCCGGAGCAAGTGCCCTACCAATTCCTAAGGGTGCAATGCCTAAAGGTATGAGAATTCCTAGACGCTAATTATTTGGGTTTTAGCAATACGATCGTGTAATCCCCTACCACTGGCAGTTGATAAAAGTGGAGGAAATACTAAAATAATTAATAAAGTTCTTATTAAACTTTGAATCAAACGAGGTTTTTGTTGAGTGTTTATATCTTGAACTCTTAAACCAAAAATTCTTTGGCCAAATGATGAACCTGTAAGCCAAGTAAAAAGAAAAACTTGGGAAGCAAAAATCAATAACGTTAGCAAAGCATGGCTTTGAGTTCCATAATCTGGTCCATCAGGAATAATCTGTACGACCAAAATCGCTGCAATCCAATCGATGATTAGAGCCAAGATTCTTTTGAAAACCATGGTACAAACATATGCCTGAACTGGATTTCTCGCGAAATAGCCAGAGCCCTCGAGACAGATGTGAAAACTTGTTACAAGCCCGAAACAATTGGGATACCAGCTTGATACACCCCTTTAGTAGGTTATGAACCAATAGATTGATGGCCCGAGGTTGTGCCCTCTTTTCTAAACCAATAGAAAGTTCTATCAGGAGGTTATTGATGTTTAAGAACGCCGCAGAGGCGATCAAGTACATCCGCGAAAACGATATTGAATTCGTTGACGTGAGATTCATGGACTTGCCTGGTGTTATGCAACACTTCAACATTCCAGCCAAAGCATTTAACGATTCCGTTTTCGAAGACGGATTAATGTTTGATGGCTCTTCAATTCGTGGCTTCCAAGCAATTCACGAATCAGATATGAAGTTAATGCCAGATGTGACAACAGCTTTTATTGATCCATTTCGCGAAGCCAAAACATTAGCAATGAATTTCTCTATTCGAGATCCATTCACCAATGAACCATATTCCAGAGATCCAAGAAACGTTGCTTCAAAAGCTGAGGCTTACTTAAAAGCATCAGGAATTGCTGACACTGTTTATTTTGGTCCAGAAGCTGAGTTCTATATCTTTGATGAAGTTCGTTTTGATAATCAACCACAAGGATCATTTTTCAAAATTGATTCAATTGAAGCAGCGTGGAACACCGGACGCGAAGAAGAAGGTGGCAACCTTGGATATAAAACTCCATTCAAAGGTGGCTACTTCCCTGTTCCTCCAGTAGATCATTTTGCTGATTTACGTGACATTATTTCTTCAACACTTATTAATTTAGGTTTTGAAGTTGAACGTGCACATCACGAAGTAGGAACTGCTGGTCAAGCAGAAATCAACTACAAGTTCAACACATTATTAAACGCAGCAGATCAAATTATGTTGTTTAAATATGTTGTTAAAAACGTAGCTTTCCTAAACGGTCACAGCGCAACATTTATGCCCAAACCAATGTTTGGTGATAACGGTTCAGGCATGCACTGTCATCAGTCATTGTGGAAAGATGGCAAACCTTTGTTTTATGACGAAAAAGGTTATGCCGGATTATCTGACACAGCACGTTGGTACATCGGTGGATTGTTAAAGCATGCACCATCATTGCTTGCTTTTACTAACCCAACTGTGAACTCATATCACCGTTTAGTTCCAGGATTTGAAGCACCAGTGAATTTGGTTTACTCACAACGAAACCGTTCAGCTGCAATTCGTATTCCAATTACTGGATCTAATCCAAAAGCTAAACGAATTGAGTTTAGAGTTCCAGATCCTTCTTGCAATCCATATCTTGCATTTGCAGCAATGATGATGGCTGGTATTGATGGTGTTAAAAACAGAATCGAACCACCAACACCAGTTGATAAGGATCTATACGAATTACCACCAGATGAAGCAAAATCTGTGCCACAAGTTCCAGGTTCTTTGGATGCAGTATTAACTGCGTTAGAAAAAGATAAGGACTACCTAACAGCAGGTGGTGTATTTACCCCAGATCTAATTGATACCTGGATTGAATACAAGAGAGCAAAGGAAATAGACCCAATACGTTTGCGTCCAACTCCTTACGAATACCAGCTGTATTACGACATCTAAAAAGTCGAAATAAACACCCCCAACAAGTGAATTGTTGGGGGTGTTTTCATTTAATTACCTATTTATTCACACTTGTGCCTTAACCTGAAATAAGGAAAAAGGAGAAGTGATGGCTAAACCAACAGTAAAACAAATTAAATCACTACAAGGCTTCAACAGAATTGCAGGAGTTTTTCACCTCTTGCAAATGTTTGCAGTCTTAGCACTGGCAAACGATTTCGCATTGCCAGTGACTGGAACTTATCTAAATGGACCTCCAGGAACTGCTTTTGGTTCACCTGTTGTGATTCTAGAAACTCCAGTTGGACTAGCAGTAGCACTATTTCTTGGTTTGTCTGCTCTTTTTCACTTTATTGTTTCAAGTGGAAAATACTTTAAGAGATATTCAGCATCACTAATGAAGAATCAAAACATTTTCCGATGGGTTGAGTATTCACTCTCCTCATCTGTGATGATTGTTTTGATTGCTCAAATTTGTGGAATCGGAGACGTTGTTGCCCTGTTAGCAATATTTGGGGTAAATGCTTCCATGATTCTTTTTGGCTGGCTACAAGAGAAATACACCCAACCTAAAGATGGAGATTTACTGCCATTTTGGTTTGGTTGCATAGCAGGAATTGTTCCTTGGCTTGGATTACTAGTTTATGTAATCGCACCAGGATCAACTTCTGATGTGGCGATACCAGGATTTGTTTATGGCATCATCATTTCTCTGTTCTTGTTCTTTAACTCTTTTGCTCTTGTTCAATACTTGCAATACAGAGGCAAAGGGAAATGGAGTAATTACCTCAGAGGAGAACGTGCCTACATTGTGTTGAGTTTGGTTGCAAAATCAGCACTTGCCTGGCAAATATTCTCAGGAACATTAATTCCTGCATAAATAGTTTATAAAAAAGACCCCCTTTGCAGGGGGTCTTTTTTATTTTGGATTGATTAAACTTTTTCTTCTCTCATTTTCCAAGGTGCACCATATTCGTTAACTAAATCTAGGTAAGGCTTTGGATCAAACCATTCAGGTCCCATAATGCTTGCTGGTTTCCAAGTTTTGTTGTGAATTAATTCCATGGCAACGACAGGATTTAAAGCGGTTTGCCAAACAACTGCTTGATCACCATATTCTTTCATTGACCATTCGTTATCAACAACGTGATATAAATATGTTGCTTTTGGTTTTCCTTCTTTATCTAAACCTTTGACTAAAACTCCTGCGCACGTTTTACCTTTCATTCGCTCACCCAAGGTAGCTGGATCAGGCAAAGATGCTGTTAATAAATCTCTAGGTGATACCGAAACTCCTTGCACATCAACATTCTCTTTCTTATCTAAACCAAGTTTATTAATGGTTTTAAGAATTGAAATGAATTCTTTACCTAGGCCGTATTTGAAGTTAACTTTTTTGGCTTCAATTTTTTGAGGGATAAGCACAACTTCTTCGTGTTCTACGTTGACACATTCCACAGGTCCAATGCCTTCTGGAAAGTCAAATATTTCTGGTTCAGAAAACGGTTTAGTGGTGTACCAACCTTTGCCATCTTCCCAAACCAAAGGTGGGTTCAAACATTCTTCAATGGTGGTCCAGATAGAGAAAGACGGTGCAAATGAATCGCCCTCTACAACCAGATTGGATCCATCAAGCACAGTTAGTTGATCAATTTGGCTAAAAAGCTCATCTGAGGCGTACTTGGCCAAAACATCACTTAGTCCTGGTTCAATTCCCATTCCCACAACTGCCCAGATCTTTCTTTCGGCCCAATTCCAGTCGCGAGCAAATTGCTCATCGCCTAATTTCACACCAACTTCAGTGTTTGGGTATTTAGGATGTGGTCTAGATAAGGACATTGCCATATCCATGTAATTTGTATTCTCAATTTCGCAAGCTAAAAATATTGGCATAACATATCTTGGATCAACGGCGTTAATCACAACATCTGGTTTTGTATCTCTAATTAATTCTCTGATGTCTTCTAATTCAGCTGCATTTACTTCAGCAGCTTCAAATCGATCATCATCAATTCTTTTAATCGCCATTTGTGCACGTTCAATAGAACGATCAGCAATAACCATGCTTGTTAAGAATTTGCGTCTTGATGCAATATTGGCGATTGCTCGCCCAACCCCACCCGCTCCGATAACGAGTGCTTTCATAAAAATCAACTCCTACTGGTATTTATTAATATATACCAATAGATTTATTTTTTTACTTGACCCCTAATTTCATCGATTAATCTCCACACAAGTTGCTTAATTTCATCTCTAATTGGTCTTATTGCAGAAATACCTTGACCTGCTGGATCTTTTAATTCCCAATCTAAATATTTTTTTCCAGGAAATATAGGACATGCATCTCCACATCCCATTGTTATTACATAATCAGAATCTTGCACAGCTTCTGTTGTTAATATTTTTGGTTTATTTTTTGAGATATC
>Ga0169931_10003137_pt1 | contig 26451 bp, 23 predicted proteins | sample Kivu_15m_20L_FD_129675 | JGI IMG/M metagenome (GOLD analysis project Ga0169931, IMG submission 129675) | Freshwater microbial communities from Lake Kivu, Western Province, Rwanda to study Microbial Dark Matter (Phase II) - Kivu_15m_20L... | ecosystem: Environmental > Aquatic > Freshwater > Lake...
CCTCGCCCTCGCCCTCGCCCACTGCGATGAGGATGCGCGGACAGCATTTGAGACTGCGAACGCGCGGCAGAAACTCGCTCTCGACGATGGCTGTGGCAGTCTTCGCATTGTCGTAAAGATATTCGAGCTCGGTCTCGACATACCGGTAGTTGACATTGAACGGCAAAACACCGAGCCGACATGCGGCAAAGAATCCGATCAAGTATTCCGGGCGATTGCCGCAGTGCAGCGCGAGCGTGTCGCCGGCGCGCAGTCCACGATGATCGAGCGCGGCCGCCAAGTGCTCGACTCGACTCGCAAGCTCGGCATAGCTCATGCGCTCATCGCCGCAGATCAGCGCAGTACGCTGCGGGACCTCACCAGCCACAAGCGCGAGCAGGTCGGCGAAATTGAAACTGCGAGCCATGTTCACGGACGTTTTTTCATTGGGCACGGTTTCATTGGGCATGGTTTTCGTTGGGCATGGCGATTACCCCTGATACCGGATTCCCCGAGCCGCGGCTTCCGCGTGCAGGCTGCGGGCGGATCTATGAATGATCAACGCACCCAGAAAACTCACCGATATCGCTACCAACAATCCGTATCGCAGCGACTCGTTGCCGAACCGTGCCGCGAAAAGATCCGAGAGCATGCCCGCGAACCACGGCCCCATCGCGATGCCCATGAGATTGACCACGAACCAGAACACTGCGGTTCCGGTCGCACGCAAATCGGGAGGCAAAGCGTTTTGCGTGGTCGACTGCATCGGCAGTATCCAGCCACCCCCGACCAGCCCCATCGGAATGGTCAAGAGCACGACGGCACTGAACGAGGGCACCCAACAGGCGAGGCACAGACAGGCGGTGGCAAACGTCAGTGCGTAACTCGATGCGCGGACCGGCGCGTTGAGATCACGACGCACAAGGCGATCAGCGACGAAGCCCGCGATGATCGTTCCCGCCAACGCCGACAGCAGATAAGGTGGCGCGAACACTGTGCCGATCGCCTGCAGATCAACCCCATGCGAGCGCATCAAAAAAGGCGCAGACCAGCCGGCGAACGCTTGGCCGCCGAAGACCCCAAGCGCGGTCCCGAAGCAAAGATTACGAAAACTGCGGTACGCCCAGAGCGCGCGTAGCGCGGTCGCAAGATCAGCACGCGCAGTATCGGCAGAGGTCTTGGAGGCTTCCATCGCCCCGCGCTCGGGTTCACGCACGGTGAGATAAGCGAGCAAGGCCACCACGATGCCGGGGGCGCCCGCATAGATGAATACGTCGCGCCAGCCCAAGGACGCACCGAGCATCGCGCCCGTGACCATGCCAGTCACCTGACCAAAATAAACTGCGAGACCGAGCAGAGACAGGGCCCGCGCGCGATAGAGCACGGGGAAGTAATCGGCAAGGATCGAATACGCCGGTGCCAGAAAGGCCGCCTCGCCAATGCCCACGCCGACGCGAAAAAGGGCGAGCTGCTGCCAGGTTTGTGCGTAGGCCGTCGCGATCGTGAAGCCGCTCCACACGATGCAGCCCACAACAATGATGCGGATGCGACTTGCGCGATCGGCATAACGGGCGATCGGGATGCCCGCGAGCGCGTAAAACACCGCGAAGGCAGGCCCGACGAGGAAGCCCATGATCGTGTCCGAGGCACCAAGGTCCTCTTTGACGAGCTGCGAAAGCACGTTGAGGACCGAACGGTCGATGTAATTGAAGAGGTAGATGACAAACAGCATGCCGGCGACGTACCAGGCATACCGACCGGGCTTCGCTACCGACTTTTTGTCCACCGCGCCCTGTTCGTTCACCGCCCCCTCCAACACCGCCGGTGTCAGCCCCCTCCATGGGGGAATTTCGTGGCGAAAGTACCACTTCGCTGCGATATTAGCAGTCTGGTGGCCTAGATAACGTCGCTTTGCGTAATTTCGATTGACATGGATTACGCAAATTGAAAGCATATGTTCACGGGGGTCATCCGCCTTGGGGCGCCTATCTGGGTTCGCCGATCTGGGTTCGCCCGGGGCAGATGGCCGGTAACCAGTGCCGCAAAAGAATACGTCTACTGGAGGAATGGGGAACATGAAGTCGAAGCACTCATTGGCGTCGGTCATTGCCGGCCTTGTCGCCGCGTCTGTCACCGGACTCGCGGGAGCACAAGAAGCCGATCAAGGTGGTCTTGAAGAAATCGTCGTCACGGCGCAAAAGCGCGCCGAGAACTTGCAGACCACACCGATCGCGATCACGGCGCTCACCGCCAACACGATCGCGGAACTTGGCATCAGCAATAACAAAAATCTCTTCGGCGTTGTGCCGAACGTGCAGGGCTTCGAACCGCCCTCCTCGCGCGGTAATCTCTCGATCAACATCCGCGGCGTGCCCTCGGGCAACGCCAACAGCGTGTCGAACGATCCGGCCTCGGCGCTGTATGTTGATGGGGTTTATGTATCCAAGGGCTTCGGCGTCGGCCTCGATGTCATGGACCTCGAGCGCATTGAAGTGCTGCGCGGCCCCCAGGGCACTCTCTATGGTCGCAACACCACGGGTGGTGCGGTCAACTTCGTCTCACGCAAGCCGAGTGGCGACTTCCGCCTCGACGCGCGCGTCGGTACCGGCAACTACAGCCTGCGTGACTATCGCGTGGCCGTCGACCTGCCGAGCATGGGCTCGCTCGCGAGCAGCTTCTCCTACTTCAAGCGCGAGCGTGATCCGCTCTACGGCAACACCAATCCGGCCAACAAGGGTTCAGAGAACCTGAACCGCGAGGGCTGGCGCATTGCGCTCGAACTTACGCCGAGCGACAACTTCACCGCTAGCTACAGCTTCACGCACTCTGAGCTCGAAGAATTCTCGCAGGCGCTGAAGCCCTTTGGTCTCACGCCGACCGCAGCCGCAGTCGCTGCGACGCCGGGCTATCCGACCAACGTGCAGCTGACGAGCCGCAGCCGTTCGCAGACGCTCACGGGAATCCAGTCGAACCTCGCCTTCCTCGGCCCCGCGGCTGCAACCCCGCAAGTTCGTCAGCTCAGCCAGTGGATCAGCGACTACATCGTTTGGGAAAACAAAATGTACGCGGCAGGCGTCAGCCGGCCGAACACGATCTCGAGTGACAGCCCGCTGCGCTCGAGCAACGATGTGGATGCGCATGGCCTCACGCTCTCCTGGCGGCCGAACATGCCCTCGCTCGGCGAGGTCGAGTTCAAGTCGATCACGGGCTACCGCACGGTCGAGAACCTCAACCAGGGTGACCTCGATGGCGTTGACGGCACGGTTCGTCCGCTTGGCAACGGCCTGACCACGGGCGTGATTCACGATGTCGTGCTCGCCACCATCGGCGGCCTGTTCTTCAATTCGGTTTCACCGGCGATTCCGGCCGCGACCGAGTTTGCGACGGCGGTGTCGATCGTTGATGCGATCAACGCCAACGGCAGCCAGCGTTCGTTTGCCAACTGGGCGCTCACCAACGTTGAGACCTTCCAGCAAGAGTTCGCGATGGTCGGCAAGAAGGGCAACCTCGATTACACGGCAGGCCTCTTCTACTACAAGGACGAAGGTGAGTTCCGCAACAATCGCTGGGCGCTGTTCCCGATCTCGGCCTCGGACACCACCTCGCATGACAACGCCACCGAGTCCACGGCCATTTACGGTCAAGGCACTTGGCGCATGAGCGAGGACAGCCCGCTCGCCATCACGCTCGGCCTGCGCCACACCAAAGAAACCAAGGATGTTACCTACCTGTGGCGCAGCAGCGCCAATTCGGCAGGCTTCTTCGGCTTCATTTTTGCCGGTCAATCGGTCGCGCGTGCTTACGTGGCGGACGAACTCGGCGAAACGCAGGCGCCCGTCGCCAATATCTTTGGCAAGTCCTTCAGCAAGGACTTCAGCAACACGAGCGGCAAGTTGACGCTGGGTTACGACGTCAATGACGACATCTACACCTATGCCACCTACTCGACCGGCTACAAGAGCGGCACCTACAACGGTGACTTCTACGACACCGTGAACAACACGGGCGACCTGTTGCGGCCGGAGAGGATCACCAACCTTGAAGCCGGGCTCAAGGCCGACATCACCCCGCGCTTCCGCGTCAACGCTGCGGTATTCAGCTACGAATACAAGGACATGCATGTGTCCTCGCTCTTCGTACGACCGAACGGCAGCGTGGTCAGCCGCATCCAGAATGCCGGTCGTGCCAAGCGCTACGGTGGCGAGCTCGAGCTCACCCTGCGCCCGATCGACAGCCTCACGGCCTCGCTCTCATGGTCGGGCGTGCGCGGTACCTTCGATGAGTTCCCGCTCGCGCGTAACGCCACCACCACCATTCCGAACACGGTGGACTTCGCCAAGCGCGGTCTGGCCCCTGACAGCCTCATCACGGCCAACATCGACTGGCAGCTTGCCAAGACCGAGCTCGCTCGCATCTCGCTCAACGTGAATGCGAACTACCAGTCTGAGGTGTTCGCGCAGGCGCTCTCCACCGACTCGTACGCTTCGGGCCCGGTGATCTTTGCGCAGCTGCCGAACAACAAGCGCACCATCGTCAACAGCCGCCTGAGCTTCAGCGACATGCAGGTTGGCAGCTCGAAGATGCGGGTCAGCGTTTGGGGTCGCAACCTGTTTGACGCCGACTACCGTGAGTTCTCGCTCGGCTTCGGTGCCTCGCTGGGTCTCAACCTCGCCCAGTACGGCGAGCCACGCACCTACGGCGTCGACTTCGCGGTGCTGCTCGGCGACAAGTAATACTTTGGGTGGCGTGACCGACTCGACGTCGGTCACGGCTCCAAAGTCCTCTACAAAGAAAGCCCGGTCGACAACGACCGGGCTTTTTTTATTCAGCTGCGCTCAAAAGAAAATCGGCGGCCCGTTCGCCGATCATGACGCAGGCGGCGTGGGTGTTACCCGAGATCAAAGTCGGCATGACCGAGGCATCGGCGATGCGCAGGCCGGATATGCCCTGCACTCTCAACTGCGGATCGACCACCGCATCGGGATCACTGCCCATGCGGCAGGTACCCACCGGGTGATAGCCCGTCGAGCCGAACTTGCGCGCGAATTCGAGTAGCGCGGCATCGCTCTGCGCAAGCTCACCCGGCTCGGCCTCGGCTTCGATCAAAGATGCGAGGGGATGGGCTGCGGCCACATCACGGGCGATCCGCATGCCGCGAACGGTCAATTTCTGATCACTCTCCGCGACTAAATATCGATGAAGGATCTGCGGCGGTGACAAAGGATCGGTGGAGTTAATGGTCACTTCCCCTCGCGATACTGGGCGCATGACGCAAGGCGCGATGGTCAGGCCCGGGTATTTGCTGAGCGCACCCTTGCCGCCCCTGGCCGCAATCTCGAGATCGCCGGTGACTGGCAAGCAGTGATATTGCAGGTCAGGGCGCTGCTGCGCTCGGTCGCTGCACACGAAAGCGCCACTCTGCGCCGCGGGTATGGTGAACGGTCCGCTACGCTGCACGAGATAACGCCAAAAATTGCGCAACAGACCCCAGCCTGCCAGCTCACCGTTGTAGCTGAAGACACCGGGTTTGACCCGAAAGCCCATCGGGACGACGTAATGATCCTGCAGGTTGGCACCCACGGCGGGCCGATCGAGTACCACGCTGATGCCGTGCTCGCCGAGCAATCGCGCATCACCAATGCCTGATAACTGCAGCAGTTGCGGGGTATGGTAAGCCCCTGCCGCAAGAATGACCTCGCGTCGCGCGCGAAGGCGCTTGCGCTCGCCACCGAGATCACACTCGACGGCGCTCGCCCGGATACCCGCATCCCCCCGCTCAAAAATAATGCGTCTTGCGACCGCCTCGGTGTGAATCTCGAGATTATCGCGATCTTTGATCGGGTCCAAAAATATGCGCGCGGCTGACCAACGCTCACCGCGATCGATGATGGACTCGTAGTAGCCGCTACCCCACTGTACGCCGTCATTGAAAGTCTCGGTGACGGGAGTACCGGTCGCAGCAAATGCCGCGATTACCGCGTCGTTGGTGGAATCTTTCTCGATGGCTTTTTGGACGCGCAGTTCAGACTTCTCGAACCAGGGCAGCACCTCGGGCCAGCTCCAACCCGTTGCCCCTGCCGCCGCCCAGTCTGCGTAGTCGGCCGCCTGACCGCGAATATAGATGAGGCCATTGATGTTCGATGAGCCACCGAGTCCCTTGCCGCGCGGCAACAACACCCGTCGACCGTCGAGGCCGGGCTCGGGCGCCGAGAAGTAATGCCAGCTGAGACCCGGCTCGAAGGCGATCTTGCCGTAACCAATCGGCATGCGAACAAAGAAACTGCTTGCACTGCCGCCCGCCTCAAGCAACGCCACACGGTGACGCCCGCCTGCACTCAGCCGATTGGCGAGCACACAGCCCGCCGAGCCTGCGCCGACGATGATGTAATCGAAGTCGCCGGTTGTGCGCCCCACAGAGCCCTTCAGCCCTCGCGTTTGCGAGCGATGATCTTGGCGACGCGGTGATCGTATTTCAGCGTCGACACCGCGATGGAGGTCTCGACGTGACGCACGCCGGGCAGCGCAAGAATGCGGTTATTGGCGATCGAAACGATCTCTTCGAGCGAGCTGAAGAGGCCAATGCAGAGGATGTCGTAGCGGCCCGCCATCGCGATCACGCAACCGATCTCGCGCATCGACGAAATACGCGTACAAAGATTTTGTACTTCGCTGAGCTGCGCCTGAATGCCGATCAGCACCACTTTCGGCGCGCCAATGGAGGCGACGTTGGTGACTGCCGTAAAGCGGATGAGGTTGGCCGCCTCGAGACGCTTGATGCGACCACGCACCGTGCCTTCGGTGACCCCCAAAGATTGGGCCAACAGGCGATTGCTCGCCCGCGCATCGCTCGTGAGTTTGTCTATGATCTTGCGATCGAGTTCATCAACGACGTATTCGATCACGATATGGGCGCCACTTCGAAGTTGTATTTCACGACCTCGGCCGCGATCCCGCACTCAATGCTGCGTATGCCCTTGATCTTGGCAATGTCGCGCAGCAGCAGCGAATGCAATTCATCGAAATCGTGCAAGGCCACCAGCGTCTCGATGTCGCGCGCACCGGTCACCACATGCACGCTGAAAACCTCGGGGAGGCGCGCAAGCTCTTGGGCGACATGCTCTGCCGGCCTGCCTTGCACCTGCACACCGACTGCCAGCAATACTTTGTAGCCGATCGCGGCAAAATCGGTGACGGCCACCACCTTCATGGCCTTGGAGTTCTCGAGCCTGCGAATGCGGGCGCTGACCGTCGCGGCCGCCATGCCGAGCTTGCGGGCGAGTTCCTGGTTGGTGGCGCGACCATCCTTGCGCAGCAGCGCAATGATCTTTTGATCGACCTCGTCGAGTTGGATTGCCGGCCCTTGTTCATTGACCTTGGCCATCAGTGCCTACCCTCCACGCCGGCCACCATGAAGCGGCTAATGGTATCAGCGACGCAGGCGGGACGATCACTCCCTTCGATCTCGACCGTCACGCGCACCACGGTTTGAATGCCGCCTGTGACATCGGTAACCGAGATGATTTCCCCCTTGCCCCGAATGCGACTGCCTACGCGCACGGGCGCCGGAAAGCGCACGCGGTCGAGCCCGTAGTTGATCCCCATGCCTGAAATATCGACACGCATCAGTTGCGGCAAGAAATAACTGCAGAGTGATAGCGTGAGGTAACCATGAGCGATCGTGCTGCCGAAAGGCCCCTGACGCGAACGCTCGACGTCAACGTGGATCCACTGATGATCGCCCGTGGCGTCGGCAAAACCATCGACGCGTGACTGCTCGATCGTCAGCCAGTCTGTGGGCCCCATCGTGGTGCCTGCAGCAGCGCGCAGGTCATCGATGGTATTGAAAATACGGGTCATGCGCGTCTCGCTTCAGGGGTGCTGACTGGAGACCGAGAGTATTTCACCGGTCATGTAACTCGAGAGATCGGAGGCCAAAAAAATCATGGCGTTGGCGACTTCCCAAACCTCGGCGGGTCGTCCAAAGGCTTCACGCCGCGCGAGCTCGGCGAGCAACTCGGGCGTTGTGGTCTTCGCCAGAAACGCATGCATGGCGATCGATGGCGCCACCGCATTGATGCGCACGCCATGCGGCGCAGCCTCGAGTGCGGCACAGCGCGTGAAGGCCATGACACCTGCCTTGGCGGCCGCGTAGTGCGACTGACCGGCCTGTGCTCGCCAGCCGAGCACCGAGGCGTTGTTGACGATGGCACCGCGTCTGCGGTCCTGCATGTGCGGCAAGATTGCGCGCGTCATGCGCATCACGCTGGTCAAAGAAACGTCAATCACGCGCGACCACTCGATGTCAGTCATGTCGACGACATTGGCCGTACCACCGAGCCCCGCGTTGTTGATCAGCACATCGATATGGCCCAGGGTCTCGATGGCGCTCGAGACAAGGGCATTAACATCTGACTGCCGGGTCACATCGCAGCTCTTCGAGAACACCTGTTGTGCACCGGCCGCGCGCAGACGCTCAACTGCTTCACCGAGACGGCGCTCATGAATATCACTGACGAAGACCCGTGCACCCTCTTCGAGGCAGCGCTTCGCGGCAGCGAAGCCGATGCCGGTGCCGGCGGCCGCCGTCACGAGCACCGTTTGCCCGACCAAAAGATTTCGGCCCGGGGGATATTGGGGCGCTGGTGGAGTGATCGAGTCAGCGGTCACCGCGCGGCTCCTTCGGCAGACCGAGCGCACGCTCGGCGATGATATTGCGCTGGATCTGATTCGTGCCGCCGTAAATCGTGTCGGCTCGCGAGAAGAGATAGAGATACGGCAGATCAGCGAGCTCATAGCCTTCGCCGGTACACAGCTCCCCCGGTGCCCCCACGACATCCATGGCGAGCTCACCCAGCTTTTTGCGCCAGGTAGCCCAGTGCAATTTGTAGGTCAAAGCCTCGGCGCCCAGTGATCCGGACGTGGCCCGCGAGAGCATGCGCAGCGCGCTGTAACGCATGATGCGCAGTCCGACCCAGGCCTCGGCAATGCGTTGTCGAATGAGTGGATCTTTGGCGGCACCGTTCTCGCGGGCTGCGGCGATCAAGAGGTCGAGCTCGTTGCGAAAAGTCATCTGTTGCGCGAGCGTGGACACACCGCGCTCGAAAGCGAGCGTGCCCATGGCCACCTTCCAACCTTCGCCCGGCTTGCCGACGCAATATTCGGCCTTGGTACGTGCACCATCAAAGAATGTTTCGTTGAACTCGGCATCGCCGGTCATCTGTCTGATCGGTTTGACGGTGACACCCTTTTGCTTCATAGGCACGAGCAGATAGGAGATGCCCGCAGGACCCTTGCTGCCCTCTTCGGTTCGACACACGACGAAACACCAGTCTGCAAACTGCGCGAGCGAGGTCCATATTTTTTGACCCTCGATGACCCACTCCGGACCGTTCGGGCCATGCTCGAGCCGCGCGCGCGTGCGCACATTGGAGAGGTCAGACCCCGCATTCGGTTCACTGTAGCCCTGACACCAAAATTCCTCGCCACGGGCAATCGGCAACAAAAAGCGCTCGCGCTGCAGATCGTTACCGAAATGCAGGATGGTGGGTCCTGCGAGCTCGGTGCCGAGATGCCCGACGCGACCCGGCGCACCCGAGCGGGCGTACTCTTCGGCGAAAATCACTTGCTCGGCGAGCGAGGCATCGCGACCGCCGTATATTTCGGGCCAGCCGATCACGCTCCAGCGCGCGCGGCCTAGCGCCCGCTCCCACTCCTTACGCTGCTCGGCACGAAAGGTTTGGCTGACGATGCCACGTATATCGGCGAAAGGCCCCGAGATTTGCTCGTCGAGCCAAGCCGCACACTCGGCGCGGAAAGCCTCTTCGGCTGCGGTAAAACGAATTTTCATGGGGTCCCCGTTGCGGCGTCGAGGCCGATCAAGCTGGCGATGCGCTCGCGATGATGTTGCGGATGACCGAGCAAGTTGATCGTTGCGCGTGCGCGCTTGAAAAAGAGATGCGTGTCGTATTCCCAAGTGAAACCGATGCCACCGTGCAGCTGAATCGCGTTGCCCGCGACATCGTGAAAGCCGGATGAGCATTGAACTTTGACCAGCGCTGCCGCCTCGGCAAGTTCCTGTGCACCACTTGATGGATCCGATCGATATTCATCGACCACGCAGGCTGCGTAATAGACCGCCGAGCGTGCCGCCTCGCAGACCACCATCATGTCAGCGAGTCGATGTTTGATCGCCTGAAAGCTGCCAATCACCCGTCCAAACTGCACGCGCTGACTCGTGTAACCCGTGGTGAGTTCAAGCACCGACTGCATCGCTCCCAACTGCTCCGCGGCCAGAGCCACTTGGGCGATCTGCAGACCACGCTCGACACAGGGCGTGCCACCATCGACCAGCACAGCCTGCGGCCGGGCATCTTTGAATAGGAGTCTCGCGTAAGGCCGCGTGAGATCCATCGCGGCCAGTTTTTTGATCTCGAGACCCGCAGTGCCTGCCTCGATGGCGACCAAGGCAAGTCCGCCCCTGCCGGCACGCCGATCATGCGCCACCACCACAAAGATATCAGCGGTGTGTCCGTTGAGCACAAACGAGGCATGGCCCTGCAGCAGCGCATGACCATCGCGCTCGATGAACTCGGCCGCGACGGCGAGCTCGTCGTAACGACCGCTGTCGCCCGTGATGGCAGCCGCCGCACTCGCCTCACCGCTCGCAAGGCGGGACAAGATCGCATCGCGCATCTCGCTGGCCGCAGACTCGAGCAGCAAAGCACTCGCGATCCCCGCGGAGGCCAAAAACGGTCCGCCGTAAAGACCGCGTCCCTGCTCCTCGAGCAGGATCGCGAGTTCCACCATGCCTAGCCCACTACCGCCTGTGGACTCAGGCAGCGCGATCCCCGCCCAGCCAAGCTCACGGGTCATGGCCTGCCAGAGCGCCGGATCATGACCCTCGGGTCGCGAGATATCTTTGCGCAGTTGCGCGATGCTCGCGCGTTCACTCAAAAATTCTCGGGCGGTTTCGCGGATGAGATTTTGGTCATCGGAAAAAGCGAATTGCATCGGCGACCTCAGCTTCCCCAGACTTTCTTTTGTGGTGGCCGCTCGGCGACGAGCTTGGCAATGACCGGGCCGAGCTCGGCCGGTTGCCAGCGCGCACCCTTGTCGATGGTCGGCCCATCGTTCCAGCCGTTTTCTAGGGTGATGCGCCCCCCTTCGATATCGAAGACCATACCGGTCACATTCGAAGATTGCGCACTGCCCAACCAGACGACGAGCGGTGCGATATTGGCAGGGCTCTGTCGATCGAAGCCGCCGTCGGGCGCACGCATTTTGTCGGCAAAGGCCTGCTCGGTCATGCGCGTCCGCGCGGCGGGCGCGAGCGCATTCGCCGTAATGCCGTAGCGGCGCAACTCGACCGCCTGCACCAGCGTCAGACTCGCGATGCCGCCCTTGGCAGCCGAATACACACTTTGACTGAGGCTGCCCTGCAGACCAGCGCCCGAGCTCGTATTGATGATGCGCGCATCGACCGGACGCCCCGCCTTCTGTTCGGCTCGCCAGTGCGCGACCGCATGGCTCGTCACACAGAAGTGACCGCGCAGATGCACACGGATGACGGCATCCCATTCCTCGACGGTCTGACTCACGAACATGCGATCGCGGACAAAGCCTGCGTTGTTGACGATCACATCGAGCCGACCAAAAGTTTGTATCGCGGTCTGCACGATACGCGCTGCACCCTCCCAGTCGGCGACATCATCGCCATTGGCAACGGCCTCGCCGCCGGCGCTGCGGATCTCATCGACAACGGCCTGCGCCGTCGAAAGATCATGGCCTTCGCCGGTCAGACTGGTGCCTAAATCATTGATGACGACTTTAGCGCCCTCGCGCGCAAACGCCAGAGCGTACTCACGGCCGAGACCGCGCCCTGCGCCCGTGACAATGACGACGCGGTTCTCGCAGATGCCACTCATGAATTCTTTGCTCCACTCGACGAACCGGTGCTACTCGATGCACGCAAGTTTTCAATGATGGTGACGTTGGCCTGGCCACCGCCCTCGCACATGGTCAACAGGCCGTATCGCCCACCGCGACGCTCGAGCTCACCGAGGAGCGACGTCATGAGCCGCGCGCCGGTCGCGCCGAGCGGATGACCGAGCGCGATCGCGCCGCCGTTGACGTTGATTTTTTGCGGATCAACGCCGAGTTCGCGTTGCCAGGCGAGGACCACCGAGGCAAATGCTTCGTTGATCTCGAAGAGATCGATATCTTCGAGCCGCAGGCCAGACTTCTTGAGGGCGTACTGTGTCGCCGGTATCGGCGCCGTCAACATCCAGACGGGATCGACCGCCCGCACACTCAAATGAACAATCCGCGCACGCGGCGCAAGGCGATGCTCACGCACGGCCTGTTCCGAAGCGACGAGCAAAGCCGCAGAACAGTCGGCAATTTGGCTCGCCACTGCAGCCGTAACGCGACCGCCCGCTTGCAAGGGTTCGAGGGTCGCCATTTTTTCGAGCGAGGTACCACGACGCGGCGTCTCATCGCGCGCCAAAGCGCCAACGGGAGAAATCTCGGTATCGAATAGACCGCCATCGATGGCCGCGATCGCACGTTCGTTACTCGCAAGTGCGAAGCGCTCCATGTCGAGGCGAGAGATCTGCCACTTCTCGGCGATCATTTCTGCGGACCGAAACTGGGAGACTTCCTGCTCACCATAGCGAGCGCGCCAACCCGGCGAGTCGCGGAATGGATCGCGAAACCCTAGCGCCTGCCCTGCGATCATAGCCTGTGAAATCGGGATCAAATTCATCTGCTGCACGCCGCCCGCGACCACGAGGTCCTGAGTGCCACTCATGACGCCCTGCGCGGCAAAATGCAGCGCCTGTTGCGATGAACCGCATTGACGATCGATGGTCGTGCCGGGTACGTGCTCGGGCAGACCCGCCACCAACCAGCAGGTGCGCGCGATATCCCCCGCCTGCGGACCGATGGTGTCGACGCAACCCAAGACCACATCCTCGATCGCCGCTGGATCGACTGCGTTGCGTTGCATCAGCGCTGCGAGCGAATGCGCCCCGAGATCTGCGGGGTGCATCGCGGCAAGGCTGCCCTTTTTACGCCCTATCGGAGTGCGAACCGCATCGATGATGTACGCCGTGCTCATGCCCATTGCGCCTCGAGTTCACCGCGCAGCAAACTTTGATGCAGTGCCAAAAATTGTGCGGAGCGACCGCCGTTGAGACCGGCCAAGGCCCAAGCGCGCTTGGCGTAAAACTGCAGATCGACTTCCCAGGAATAGCCCATGGCGCCGTGTACCTGAATGGCGGCTCGCGCCGCACGATCGGCGGCATCAGCGGCCGCGACGGCCGCATGGGCAACTCGAACGGGCGCGAGAGTAGCCGCGGCGGCATAGACCACCGGGCGCGCAAACTCGAGTTTGACCATGACATCGGCCAGCGAATGTTTGACCGCTTGGTTGCTGCCGATGGCCTTGCCGAATTGCTTGCGCTCGAGCGAATAGGCCACGGCGATCTCAAGCATTCGTGACCCAAGCCCCAGCAGCTGCGCGGCGTTCAATACCGTACTGCGCGCCCGCGCGGCCTGCCATGCGCTCGCTGCCGCAGAGCCTGTCACCAGGGCGATGGGCTTGGTCTCGGTGAGCGCGATTTCGCTCAGCCGCCGCAGAGGGTCAACGCTCTCGCGGTGCGTCAAAGAAATGTCGGACGCACGATAGAGCGCGAGCTCGTCATCACTGCGGCCGAGCAGAAAATATTGAGCAAACGCCGCATTGGCCAGCATCGTGGTGCCCGGCGCTGCGCTCCGTACCGGCGCGGCGCCCGGTGCCGGCGCGGCGCTCAGGACCAGCGCCGAGCCCACGAGCGTCTCTTGCAGCGTGCGATCGCCGAGCTCGCCTGGCGCAGCCCATACCAGCGCAGCCAACAAAGGATGCGCAACGCCCTCGACGTCGATCAAAGGCTCCGGAAGCGCAGCACGGCCGGCCTCTTCGGCGAGCAACACGAAATCGACGACGCCGAGACCGAGCCCGCCCTGTTCTGCAGGTACCAGCGCTCCGGTGAGCCCCAGTTCCGCAAGCCGCGCGCGACGCGTGGCGCAAGCCGTCTCGAAACTTGGCAGATCGCGGGCGTCAGCCGCGCGACGCAAATCACTGCCCTGACAGTGATCGGTCAGCAGATCGCGCAAAGATTGCGCCGCCAGTCGTTGCTCTTCGTCGAAGGTGAAGTCCATGGCTTCAGCCTTTGGGCATGCCGAGTACGCGCTCGGCAATGATGTTGCGCTGGATTTCATTGGCGCCCGCGTAGATCGGACCCGCCAATGAAAAGAGAAAACCGTCCATCCATCGTGTGGCTTCGTCTGCAGCTTTGGCGAGAGCACTGCCCTCGCCGCCGCCGAGGCCACGCAATTCAGCCCGCGCACCCAGAATGGCGAGCGCGGCTCGGTGCATGGAAAGATCGAGTTCGGACCAGAATATTTTGTTGAGGCTGGCTTCGGCGCCGATCGAGCCGCCGGCGATCAATCGCGAGGCGGTCATGTAAGTCGAGAGCGCGTAGGCCTCGGCATCCATCCAGCACTGGGTGACCGTCGCAGCGACGCCGGGATCGATCGGGGCCGCCTGCTGCGCCTCGCGTCGATAAAGCTCGATCAGACGCTGCGCGGTGCGCTGAAAACGTGCTGGGCTGCGCAGCATCAAGCCGCGCTCGAAGCCCGCCGTCGCCATGGCAATCGACCAGCCCTGCCCCTCATCACCAATGCGGTTGGCCACCGGGACCCGTGCATTCTCAAAAAAGATTTCGGCAAAACCCGACTCGCCATCGAGTTGCGGAATACCGCGTACTGTGACCCCCGGCGTGCGCAGCGGCACCACCACGTAGGAGAGCCCGCGGTGGCGCTCCGATGCGCCATCGGTGCGAAACAAGCCGAAGCCCCAGTCTGCGTAGACGGCCCGCGTTGACCAAATCTTGTGACCGTTGATGACGTAATCGTCGCCGTCACGAATGGCTGTCGTGCGCAAGGCGGCAAGATCGGACCCTGCCTGCGGCTCAGACCAGACTTGTGCCCAAATATCCGCACCGGAGGCGAGCCGCGGCAAGAAGCGGGACTTTTGTTCCGACGTGCCGTATTCCATCAGCGTCGGACCGAACAGGAACACCCCGTTCTGATTGACGCGGCCCGGCGCATCGACCCGGTAATACTCTTCTTCGAAAATCAGCCACTCGATGAGATCGAGCCCGCGACCGCCGTATTCCTGCGGCCACGTCACCATGCTCCAGCGACCGCTGTGCAGCTTGGACTCCCAACGACGATGCGCCTCGAAACCCTCTGCGGTGTCGTACGACGGCAGCGCCTCACGCGGTACATTCGCCTCCAGCCAAGCGCGCGCTTCGGCGCGCAGCGCGTGCTGTCTCGGCGTGTATTGCAGATCGATTGCCATGCCCGTGCGATCGCGCGCTCAGAACTTTGCCGCTTCTTTACCTTCGACGAAGGCATCGCGCGATTTTTGCGAATCAGGACTCATGTACATCTCGAGCGTGAAGCCCTGCTCGAAGCGGTACGAGCGATCGACATCGACCGGCTCGATGCCGTTGAGCGATTCTTTGGCGAGCACCAGCGCACGACGACTCTTGCCGGCAATGACGGCGCAAAATTCGCGCGCTTTCTCGAGGAGTTCGGACCGCGGCACAACCTGCTCCACCGCGCCAAGCCGATAAGCCTCGCTCGCCGGACACTTGCCGCCGGTGAAAAAGAGCGCTCGCACCTTGTGCAACGGCAGCATGCGCGCAAGGTGGGACGCACCGCCCATGGCGCCGCGGTCGATTTCCGGCAAAGAAAAAAAGGCATCGTCCGCGGCGATGACCACATCGCTCGCACCACAGATACCGATCCCTCCGCCGATGATGAAGCCGTGAACCGCAGCCACCACCGGAACCTCGCAGGCGCGCACCGCGCGAAAGGTCAGGTAATTGCCGCGATTGACCTCGACGATGCGCTCCGGATGACCCTGCAATTCTTTGATGTCGACACCGGCGCAAAATCCCTTGCCCTCGCCACGGATCATCACGCAGCGCACTTCGGGATTACGCCCGGTGCGTTCGATGGTCTCGGCCAGCTCGAGCCAGGTGCGGGCATCGAGCGCGTTCACTGGCGGATGCGCAAGCACGATCTCGGCCATACGCTCATGAATTTCGACTTTGATCGGCATATCACACCCCTTTACAGAGCTGGCCCAAGCGCGCCTCGGCCTCGCCCACCATGGCGGCAACGAGTTCATCGCAGCTCGGCAGATCACCGAGGATGCCGGCCACCATCCCCGTGGACATCACACCTTCGGAGGGTCGGCCCTGAATCATTGAACGTTCGATCAACACCGGTGAATTGGCCGCCATCAGTGCCTGGCCGAAAGACAGCCCGCCCTCACGCTGCATGCCGCGAGCTGCGGTCACAAGCTCGCCGAGTTTGGCGCCTGTCAAACGTTTGAGCCGCAGCGCATTGCGTAGTGCCCCTACCAGAAGCTGCAGCGGACCTGCGTGTTCGATATCAGCCAAGACCTCGTTGCGGATCAGCCGATGTTGCAGGCCATCGAGCCGTGTCGTGAGGACAATGTCATCAAGCCCCGCAGTGACGTAGCGCTTTTTGGTGACTTCGGGAACGGGACAATCCCGGGTCATGAGAAATCGGGTGCCCATGGCAACCCCTGCCGCCCCGTAAGCGAGCGCGGCGGCAAGGCCGCGACCATCAAAGAAACCGCCCGCCGCAACTACTGGAACTTTGACGGCATCGAGCACCTGCGGCAACAGCAGCGTAGTCGGCACGGAGCCGGTGTGGCCACCGCCCTCGCCGCCCTGGATGGTCAAGGCATCGACGCCGATCTGCACCATTTTTTGAGCATGACGGAGGGCGCCGACCGTGGGCATGCAAACGATGCCGGCATCACGAAAGCGCTTGATCATGGCCTTGTCGGGGCCGCGCCCGAAACTCACCGCCTTGACCTTGGCGGCTATGATGGTGTCGACGATCTGTGCCGCGCCCGGCTGGAACATGTGGAAATTGACGCCGAAGGGACGATCGGTGAGCGAGCGCACCTGCTCGATCGCAGGACCGACTTCTTCGGCACGCAGCGAAGCAGCTGCAAGAAAGCCGAAAGCACCCGCGTTGCAGGACGCGGCGACAAGCTCGGGTCGCGCCACCCAACCCATCGCGGTCTGCACAATCGGATAGCGGCAGCCGAGCATATCGACGAGCGGCGTGTGCAACAGGGTGGTCACCACTCAGCCCTCGCGAGTCGGTTTTTCTTTGTTGGCGCTGGCCATCGATTTGACGTCCATGCCGCCGAGATTGTTGCCCATGGTGAGATCACCCTGCGCGTGCGCAAAGTGATGCATATGGAACACGGCGTCCATCGCCGAACGCTTGCCCTGCAAATCTTCGACGTGATTGATCGCCTGCTTGGTGAGCGCGAGCCCAAGCCGCGGCATGCCGGCGATCCGCTCGGCAAGCTGCGTGGTCGCGGTCTCGAGATCGGCGCGCGGCACGACGCGGTTGACCATGCCCATCTGATAGGCGCGCTCGGCACTCATGCGCTCGCCGGTGAACAAGAATTCTTTGGCGATGCGCGGATTGAGCTCGTAAGGATGGGCAAAATATTCGACGCCGGGGATCCCCATGCGGACCACTGGATCTGCAAAGTAGGCATCGTCAGCCGCCACGATCAGATCGCAGACCCAAGCCAGCATCAGCCCGCCTGCGATGCAGGCACCGTGCACCATGGCGATGGTGGGCTTTGGCAGCTCGCGCCAGCGCCGACACATGCCGAGGTATACCTCTTGCTCGCGCGCATAAAAAAATTCGGCGCCCGGCTTGTTCACGTGGTCGTACCAGAGCGTTTTGCGCTCGGGCCAACTTTTGGCCACATCGCGCCCGGGCGTGCCGATATCGTGACCCCCGGAAAAATGTTTGCCCGCGCCGCGCAGCACGATGACTTTGACGGCATCGTCGGCGACCGCCCTGCACAGGCAATCATCGATGGCATAGGTCATTTGCGAGTTCTGCGAGTTGGCAAACTCGGGCCGATTCAGCGTCAACCACGCCACCGCACCCCGTGTTTCATAGAGCACGGGTGTCTCGGTTTCGTAGCGAATGTCTGCAGTGCGTGGTTCGACGGTTTCGCTCATGCGTCCACTCCCCTGCGTCAGCGCCGGTCGCCCGGCGGATCACCCTTGAAGACAGTGCCGCGCAGGTTGCGCGGATCGAGTCGCTCGCGAATGAGCGCGAGCTGTTCATCGGTGGGCGCCGGCGTGACCGGAGTCTCGGCTTGCACGACGATCGGGAAACCCGTCGCCTCTTGCACCTGCGCCACCGTCACGCCCGGATGTACCGACAACAGGCGCACGGCATGATTCGCCGCGCCAAAGTCGAGCACCCCAAGATCAGTAATCATTCGGCCGATACGCAAGGTCGATGGGACCTTGCCCTCCGGCCAGCGCTGCGGGTTGTAACCTGCACTGCACACCATATCGACTTCACCCGGCACGAATACACGTGTCGAGTGATTGGGCACGAAGATGCTGTTGGCGTGCGAAATGGAATTGCCCGGGAATCCGCGTGCACCGAGGATCGCGGCCTTGGGCTTGGCGTAATCACCAACCACGCTGATGTTCATTTGACCAAAGCGGTCGACCTGCACGGGGCCGACCAGCGCGTGGCGCCGCCCACCCCAGAGCAGATCAAAGGTACGGGAATACGGCATCCAACCCTCAACCAGAGGATCGCGGGCACGACGGGGCCCGAGCGCAACCGGTTCTGCGAGCAGATACGCCTCGCCGTCGGTCATCAATAAATCGGGATTGAAGCTGAGCCGTGCAAGGCCCGCCGCGATGCGCGGAATGACACCAATACCGGTGGCGAGCACTTCGCCCTCGCCACGCCAAACTTCGGCGCATTGCGCGATGCAGAGCTCGGCGAGTGTATAGGGGTGAGTGGTCATACCGTTGCTCAGTAAATGGTGCTCAATAAACCGGCGGCGGGATGCTGTTGATCCGCAATCGACCGCCTACCGCTGCGAGGTAATCATCGTGGCTCGGCAAATCGACGTAGCGGGCTCGATAGGCCGCCCAGGCCTCGGGTGTAGTCGCCGCGTTGTATTCTTTGAGGTGATCGATGTCGATGCCGTAGCCTGGCACGCCAGCCGTCGGGTGCGCACCAAAGGGCGCCTCGACCACGCCGGTCACGACCGAGCGCTCAAAGGGCTGATAACGCGCGCGATCATGATTGCAGATCTTGGCCGTGGCCACGATCTGCTCACAGCTCAAATAAACACGCTCGGCGGCCCGACCCATGAGATCGTCAAAGAAAGGATCGGGACTCAGGATGACACTGTTGCCGCGCTCGTCCGCCTCGGTGACGTGCAGCAGCGCCGCATCGAGCCGCAGCGCAGGCATGGCGACCAAGGTCGAACCATCGTCATAAGGCGAGCGCACGAGCCGGATGCTCGGATTGCGCGCCACGACGTCGGTCCCGAGGCCCACGGGTGTCGGCAAAAACGGAACGTGCATCGCCGCGGCCCGCAGACCGAGCTGCACCATGCCCTCGTCGAGTTCCATCACTTCGAAAGCACCAGCCTGACGCGCATTGCGGAAATGCATGTCGAGCGGCAGTACGTCGAGCGAGACGAAGCCGAAAATCAATTTGCGCAGTTTGCCCGCTGCCGCGAGCAGCCCCACGTCCGGACCACCGTAAGAGACTACGGTCAGATCGCGCAGCGGCGAACGCAGGATTTCACGTACCAAAGCCATCGGCTTGCGTCGCGTGGCCCAGCCACCGATACCGATCGTCATGCCGTCACGCAGTTGAGCGACAACGTCTGCTGCAGTCATTTTTTTGTTCATGCGGGCGTCTTCATGCCGGCGGTGGCGACCACTTGTGACCCCAGGTGTCGGCGATCAGGCTGCGGGTCGGCACCCACGTGCTCCAGTCCGGTGTCAGCCCCATGCAACCGACCTCGAGATCGAAGCCGCCTGGTGTTGCGACATAGAAGCTGATCATCCCGTCATTCGAGTGCCGGCCGAGCGACGAAGAAATGTGATAACCGGCGGCGACACAACGATCGAGCGCACGACCGACATCATCGATGTCGCGCATTTCGACCATGGTGTGCACGAGACCCGAAGGCACCGGCATCGGAATGAGCGCGAGACTGTGGTGACGCGGACAGCTTGCGTGCAAAAAACGTATGCACAGCTCGGGCACGGCAGGATCCGGAGACATCACGAGACGCATCTCGTCGGTATCACCGAAGCCGAGCAAAGATTTGTAGAAGTCGAGGCTACGCTCGAGTTGCGGCGTCGGCAGCACGACATGGCCCGCACCGAGATCGCCAGTGACGAAACCGGAGACGCCCTGCGATGACATGAACGGGTCGTAGCCACGGAAGCGACCCCAATAAAGCTCGAAGGCGTTGCCATCGGGATCGGTGCCCGCCACCAGACCATGCGCGCAACGCGCCTTGATTTCGGCAGCGCTGCCATCACGCAGGGCGACGCCCGCGGTGCGCAAACGTTTCACCGTCGCGTTGAATTCGGCCTCGCTCGGCATCTCCCAACCGGCGGCGATGAAGCGATCAGCCTCGCCTTTTTCGATGACGAAGCGGAACGGTCGGTCGTCGGTGCGCAGCCACAAGCTGCCGTCCGGCGCCTCTGCCGACATCAGGCCGATGACATCGGCGCCGAAGCGCCGCCACGGCGCGAGATCGCGCGCCATGACCCGAACGTAACCCAGTGAGTGAACCGCCATCTTGAAACCCCGCTTGCGACCAGCCGCCTTGCGCAGATCGACGACACCGCACGAATTTCACGAAACCGCGTCGGCGACCCCTTATTTTTGCGCGATTATGGCATCCAGAGGGGCTGGAATCATCAACTTCATCAATTTTTTACATGTTTTTTTACGCATCTTGCTTGTCCCTGCGTAATCACGCGGGCCATAATCGATTCGTCATTTCGGGGAGTCACCACATGTCGAACAACTCTTCCCTGACCCCGGCGGCTCGCGCCTTCGAGCCCATGCAACTGGGGCCGATCACCTTGCCCAACCGCTTCGTGAAGGCCGGCACCTACGAGGGCATGAATTTCGCCAACGCGCCGAGCGCGGCCTTGGTCAAACACCACGTCGATATCGCACGTGGCGGCGTCGGCATGACGACTCTCGGCTACACGGCCGTGCACCCTGACGGGCGCACCTTCGAGGAAGAGACCTCGATTGGCGCGGACAATGTTGTGCGTTTTCGCGCTCTGACCGATGCCGTGCATGCCGCCGGGGCGCGAGTCTCGCTGCAGCTCGGCCACTGCGGCACGATGACCCGCACGCCCAAGCGCAGCACACGCAAGCCCCTCGGCCCCTCGAAAACTTTGAACCTCTACGGCGCCATGGTCGGTGCCTTGTTCACGAGCGAGATGACGAGCGCCGACATGCAAAATGTCAGCGATCAATTCGTCGCCGCGGCTCGGTACGCCGTTGAGTCGGGCTTCGATGCCATCGAACTGCACATGGGCCACGGTTATCTGCTCAGCCAATTTTTGAGCCCGCTCGCCAACAAGCGCAGCGACCCATATGGCGGGAGCGCCGAGAAGCGCCTGCGTTTCCCGCTGGAGGTGACCGAGCGCGTGCTGGCTGCGGTCGGCGACAAGATCGCCGTCGTCGCCAAACTCAATTTGCGCGACGGTGCGCGCTCGGGCGTCGAGATCGCCGATTCCATCAAAACTGCACAAGCCCTGCAGGCCGCCGGTCTGCATGGTCTCGTCATGACTGGCGGTTTTTCGCCCTATTCGCCCATGTATCTCTTTCGCGGCAATTCGCCCGTGCCTTCGATGCTGCAAACCGAAAAAAGCGGTTGGAACCGCTTTTTGCTCAAACTCGGTGCTAAAACGGCCTTTCGCGATACGCCCTTCGAAGAAATATATTTTTTGAAGCACGCGCTGCAGATGCGCGACGCGGTGACCATGCCACTCGGCCTTCTGGGCGGATTGCGTAGCGGCGACAACGTCGCCGAAGCCATGCGCGCCGGTTTTGATTTCGTGGTGCTCGGTCGACCGCTCATCTCGCAAGCCGACTTTGTCGCCCAAATTGCGAAGGACCCGAGCGCGCGATCCAACTGCATCAACTGCAATCGCTGCGTCGCGGAGTTTTCGACCCCGGGTGGCGTACGTTGCGTGCTCGGCGAGCCGAACGATCCTGCGCTCAACGCCCGCCCGGCGGCCTGAAGTCGCGGCCGAAATCGAACTCCGGGTTACGGCCCTCAAGCATCGCAGCCTGCCGCGCCGGCAGTGCGGCAAGCATTTCCGGATGCGGAAACACCCAGAAACGGCCGCTTTCGATGGCCTCGAAGGTGACGGTCGCCACCTGTTCCGGATTCATGCCGACTCGCGCCGTGCCAGCAATCATCGCCTCGCGCATCGCAGCGCCCGCGCCTGCCAGGGGCTCTGCGCCAGCCTCGCGGTGACGCTCGGCTTCAAAGATTCGGCTGCGCACCGCACCGGGCGCCAGCAATGAAACTCCGATGGGTGCCTTGATTGCGGCGAGATCGAGATGAAGCGTCTCGGCGATCGCCGCAAGCGCGGCCTTGCTGCCCGAATACGCCCCGAGCATGGGCGAAGCAATCAGCCCGCCCATCGAGCCCGTGATCACCACATGGGCCTCCCGGCTCGCTTCGCGACTGCGCGCCAACATGCCGGGGATGCAGGCGCGAATGCCGTTCACGACACCTTTGACGTTGACGTCCAACAACCAGTCGAATTCGCGAGCCGATTGCTCCCAGAGCCGCCTCGGCACGAGCACACCCGCATTGCAAAAGAGCAGGTCTACACCGCCCCATTCCTCGGTGACTTCGGTCACGGTGTTTTCGAAGGCGACGGCGTCGCGCACATCGAGCACGCGCGTGAGGGACGCTGGCGCCCCTGCAGCGAGGCATTCCGCAGCGACTGCTGCAGTGCTCTCGGCCTCGATGTCACAGACGAGCACGCGCATGCCGCGCGCGGCCGCAGCGAGCGCGAGCGCGCGCCCTATGCCGCCCGCAGCGCCCGTGACGAGCGCCGTGCAACCGGTGAATTCACGCACGACCGAGGGGACCCTCGCTGAACTCGCGGACCGACTCAGTTCGCCTTGCGCACGAAGCTGCGGTTGGCGACCGGCGTACCTTCATCCTGCGGCAGCTCGGCATAGAACTGACGGTAATATTTGCGGAACGCAGAGATCGGACCATCACCATCGCAGAGCAGCGCGTCGTGGGTGTAACGCTGGCGATCCCAGACCACCTTGTCCTGATCGAGCTGACGACAAATATCTTTGACCATGGCTCGCGCCACACCCGCCGATGGCCCGTCGATGGCTGACTTCAGCTGCGTAAATGCGAATCGTACGTGGGTGCAATCGGGCGCGATCGGCGTGATCCCGGCGACCATCAGCGTTTCACAGATCCCCGTGAAGCGCGTCCACGCTTGGCCAGCACCCACCGTGCCATATGAAATGGCGCCATCGACGTCACCGCGCGGCGTCGGCATCTTGGCCGCAACGGAAGCCACGCGCCGAATGCCTTCGAACTTGACGTCGTAATTGGGCAGGCTCGCCGTGCCATGGATATAGCGAAAATGCGCGGCATCCACGCCGTTCTCGGCCATGTTCTGCAGTGGCCCGTACACCAGCCACTCGTGTTTTTCATAGTCGCTCCACTCGGGCGAGGCCGCCTCGGGTAGCGCTTCAACCTCAAAAGTGGGCTCAATATTTTCGGGGTGATACCAGGCCCAAATAAAGCGATTGCGCTCCACGAGGCGCCACGGCTTCACGCAGCTGCGCTTGGCCTGCGGCGGGATGACTTTGGCGTAGGGAATCTTGGTGACCTCGCCCTTGCCGTTGTACTGCCAGGCATGGAACGGGCACTCGAGATCATTGCCTTGAACGCGCCCGGCATGCCCCATGTGGGCGCCGAGGTGGCGACAGTAGGCATCAACCATGCGCGGCGTGCCGTCCTCGCCACGCCACAACGCGAGCTCGCGATTGAAATAACGCAGCGGTTTGACCTCGCCCGCTTTGAGCTCATCGGAGTAGCTGATCACGAACCAGCCAAAGGGCATGGGCAAATCGATGCCGCGGTCAGCCGCCGAGGCGGGTCGATCGAGCGGCGCCGTACGCCACGCGAGCAACTGCTCTTTCGAGAAGCGCGAGAGGTACTGACGGGCAGCAGTGTTCGATGGAATGTCTTCTGTGCTCATGACGGTTGGCCTCCGAACAGGCGGGCAGCATTTTCATACAGGAATTTCGGCCACACTGAATCTTTGAACGGCACATCGGGCAGTTCGCGGAAGATGCGCTCGAGTGACAAGCCCATGGGCCAATACCCGGCGTACATGATTCGATCAGCGCCGCGCGTGTTGGCGTAATCGATGATGGCCTTCGGGTAGTGTTTGGGAGCAAAGGCGCTGGTGGAATAAAAGAGATTCGGCCACTTGAGCATCAGCTTGACGGCGAGATCCTCCCAAGGCTCGGCGCCGTGACGCATCACGAACTTCAACTCCGGGAAAAACCAGCAGACTTCATCAACGAGCTCGGCGTGTTGCGGCGCCATCGGCAAGCGCGGTCCAGGTACCCCCACGTTCACGAACACGGGCAAATCGAGATCCACGCAAGTCGCGTAGATCGGATAAACCTTTTTATCGTTGATGGGCACCTGCGGGTTGTTGCCGCAGGGAAAGAAACTGACCGCGTGTATGTGGCCTGCAGCCTTCAAGCGACGTATTTCACGGACATCGTCCATCCCTTTGTTGGGATTGACGTGATAGTCGAAGATGAAGCGATCGGGATAAACCTCGCGCGCCCGTGTGACGCCTGCCGACCCTTCCCAGTAGCCGACCATGGCGCGCGCGATGTGATAGTGATCCATCTGCGAGACCGTGTAGTCGACGTAGTCGGAATCGGTGGGCAGCACCGGGATATCTTTGAACATGTACTGCGCCGGCATCTTGAAAGCCTCACGGCTCTCGCGATCGAGTAGCAGCGGCAGATACGGCGTGTACCACTCGGTATTGGTGGCACTGACGGGTATCCCCAACATCAGATCAAAGACTTTGGCGCCCCGCGGAAAACCCATCTTGTTGCTGCTCCCGTTCTCTTTTGCTCACGATGCGCTGTATCGACGGCGCAGCTGTACTTTATCGACCTTGTCGAGATGGTTGCGCGGCAAAGATTCGTTCTGCACCAAGACTTCAGTCGGCACTTTGTAGGCTGCGAGCTGCGCCGCCACATGCTGCTTCACCTCATCACCGGTGATGAGCCCCGCCGAGGCATGCGGCACGACGATCGCCATCAGGCGCTCGCCGAGGCGCGAATCGGGCACGCCAAAAGCAACCGCTTCCGCGAGACCCGGATGTGCGAGCAGCACGCGCTCGACCTCGGCGCAATAAATATTCTCGCCCGCGGAGATCACCATGTCTTTCTTGCGATCGACGATATAAAGGAACCCGTCGGCATCGAGATAACCGATATCACCCGAGCGCATGAAGCCCTCAGTGTCGAAGGCACGCGCGGTCTCCTCGGGATCGCCCCAATACCCGAGCATGTTCGACACCGAGCGCATGCAGATCTCGCCGGCTTCGCCAGGGGCTGCAACGCTGCCATCTTCCCGCACGACTTTGAAGAGCGTCGTGGCGAGCACGCGACCGGCCGTCCCCGGATGCGCGAGGTATTCTTCGCCCACCGACATGGCCACCGCGCCCGTGGTTTCAGTCATGCCGAACCCGGTGCCGGGTACGGCTCGCGGGAAGGCTTTGGTGATTTCGCTGAGCATGCCCGCCTGCAAGGCCTGACCGCCCGTGGAGACGCTCGTCAAAGATTTCAGATCGTGCTGCGAAATATTTGGCGAACGCAGCAGATCCCACATCATGGTCGGCACACAAGGAAACTGCGTCACTTTCTCGGTTTCGATCAGCTGCAATGCCGCGGCTGCATCCCACCGCCGCATCAGGACGATCTTGCCGCCGCGCACCAGTGTCGAGAGCAACCCCGTATGCAAGCCGCTCGTGTGAAAGAACGGGAACATGAGCAGCACGCAGGTCTGCGGTGACATGGCCGCAAGCTGCTCCATCGTCAGGCCGTAGCGAGCCGCCATGTCAGCGGCGATGCGGTACCCGGCATAAAGATTGGTCCACACCGAGTTGCTGGTGCCCCAGTGACTGAGCACCGCCCCCTTCGCGCGACCGGTAGTCCCGGAAGTAAACAGAATGCTCGCCGGATCGAGGGGCTCGACCGACGGCGCAGCCGGCCCGGCATTTGCGGGCGCTTCGGCGAGCAGATGGGCAAGGCGCAAGGCCCCCGCAGCGACTGCCAAATCGATCACGGCAGCTTCGCGCTGCCGATCATCGCCGCTCAAAGAATCGTCCGCAGCCACCACGAGCGGACAGCTCGCAGGATGCGTCGCGAGCTCTCGCGCACAGCGACTATCCGTGATCAGCAAAGAAACTC
>Ga0169931_10003138_pt1 | contig 26450 bp, 24 predicted proteins | sample Kivu_15m_20L_FD_129675 | JGI IMG/M metagenome (GOLD analysis project Ga0169931, IMG submission 129675) | Freshwater microbial communities from Lake Kivu, Western Province, Rwanda to study Microbial Dark Matter (Phase II) - Kivu_15m_20L... | ecosystem: Environmental > Aquatic > Freshwater > Lake...
ATACGTGCTTCGTGCTTCTCTGGAATGTCACTTTTAGTGACATTCCAGTTGCTACATACTAGGATCAGTACCAGCCAGAATGTCACTAAAAGTGACATTCTGGACTCGCGTAGAGGTCGGGTTTTAATTAAAAAACGTGCCTCGATGTACGCCGACACGGGCACTTGTACATAGCATAGTTTCGTTTGGATGATCTAAATACTGTTGGAATAATATCATGCTTTTTTGTGAAAAAAGTGTATAACACGCAAGTTACACTTAATCCTTCATCGGTCGCCGCTACAGTATATCTGCACACTCGTCTTGTCAATATCCACTTGCAGAGTGGCAGAAAACATAGCAATCAAAATGGATACTATACGTAGGAAAAAATGTTTTCGCTTAATTGCCCTCATAGCGCTATTTCTTTTGGTCGTTCAACTTGTGACTGCCCAGGAATCTGATAGCACTTCCTCGTATGAGTTGAAAGAGGAGGAATTATCAGCTGATATTATAACTCCGATTGAAGCATCCATTCAAGATAGTGTCGATTTAAAGGAAGATTCAACCGTTGAGTCGACAATTGTGCCCGAACCTATCGTTAATGATACACCTGGTGAGAGCGATAATATGGAGGCTGTAATCAAAGATGATATTGTTCCAATAGATGATCATGCCTTAACAGAAACGACCGAAAAGATATTGAACAAAGATGAGGAAGAAGATAATGTGATAATTGAGGCTGCTGTGTCGTCTCTTGGGGAATCGGTGAGCTCAAAGCTCAGTATAATCGCAGATCGTATTAAGGGCTTAACTCTTTCAAAACAAAATACGAAGAAAATCGTTGCCTTTGGACTGGGAGCATGGGGTGCAGTAACAGGTGTGGGTTGGGCGATGCAAAATTTCGGTGTGAGAGAAAACTAAATTTGTGCTGTCGTTCGTCACCGCACATTTCATGTTATTAATCTGAATGGTGATGCTTTAAAACTAATCGTAGGTGAACTTATTAAAAATCTATCACTGTAACTAATATGAATGAAAGCCTTGATGGTACTTTATATGTAGTAAGCGATTGCAACATAAGTAAAGGAGGGATATTTTTCTCATGCACATGCACTGTTGCGAATATTCCGTCCATTTAAATTGTGTTGTGTACACAAAACTGTAAATGCAACAAAGCTCGCAACTTGGAGCTACTTTTAAATAAGATATTGCATCGATAGTTAAGGGTGGAATATTTTGTTTTGTGTATATGTACTATCCATTAAAATTGATTACATACGGCTACAATGTTATTCGACAAATCTCGCAACTTGAATGCAAGAAAGATTAGTACTGCATTGTATAGGATTAAAAGTGATTATGACGAAATATACGTAGATAGAACGAATCTCCCAGAATACATTATAATCATCGCACAGAAGATCAAACTGCACTTGCTTTTACGACGATGGCGGAGCTGAAGAAAAAGCACGCGAACCCGATCGCACTTTCTGTCAGATGGCTGTTCAGCCATTTCAGCAAAAGCAATATTCTTGCTTCTCTCTTTTTCTTTACGCCTTCATGTCCTTCAATGGGGTCATCAATTAGTGGGACCTTGAATCCACATTAATCCCTTGAATTGGTATGATGGGTCATCGGGGAAATAAATGTAGGAATTCGTCATTTCTTTGAGTTTTACGTTTTACCGTAGAGTGACGTCATGATGATTTGTAGGTTCATGTGATCAACGAGGATCCCGGTATGCCTATGTCCTACCGGTATTTATTTATGTACTACAGCAGGTTTTTTCTTCGTGCGGAAGTCAAACGATAGAAGTGCGTACTTGTTGCCGCTACATACGAGTTGGGTTTAGCTGACACCAAGAATGGGCACACAACAACCACTCATTCGCATTCACAGGAATTCTGAATCAGAGGATAAATAGATCTATCCTATAGAAGGCGTTTGACTTAAATCTGTTTCCAATCGAATCAAACATGGAACAAAGAGCGGAGAGTAAATCGAAGATGGGATGTAATAGACTAATTTCCCGGGCATGTCATCAACCTGCAGCACAGCAGATTTGTGCGACGTCTATAGCGCTCATCCTTGGTACGAACTCCGAATCCAATTTGGTTGCTATTGATAAACTTTTCTTCTTTGCATCTCACAATTTCGTCGTCGCTTGGGTATTTTTTAGTATTGACTTTTCCACTAGATACAGCTTTTGTTCCATTATCCAATAAACATGATAACCGATTGCATAGGATAACTAAACATGATTTGGACAAACAAACTATTGATTCGCCTTTTTCTCTTTCCCAAAAGGTTTTAACTTGCAATCATATGAGTACATTATTTGACCATGATGTGCTGGGTGATATTGCCGGTGATTCTTCGGTAATCTTTCAACTATCTGAACGCTCGACAGATGTATTGAATAATATTGACACAGCAATTATATCGCAGTTTACCTCTGACTTTTCCTTTGGGGAAAATGATGAAACTTTTTTTCTAGCAAAAACAGTATTCAAATCACAGGATGATAAGAAATCAGATAATCAACAGAGCCCGTCAAACATGAACCAAAGACGGCAACAGGAAGAACAACCAGACATTACTGTTACTGAGAGTGAATTCACAAGACCGAAACGACGTATTAGTGCTACTGTGAAGGAGACAGGGTTTGATTCAATGAATCACTACATGAAAACCATGGGTAACCATGATCTATTGCGTAAGAGTGAAGAAGTAATATTAGCTAGGGAAATTCAAATCTTGGTGCAATGGGAGGAGATTCGAGAAACGCTAGAGCTAAAATTACTTCGGTATGTCGTCTAACTTTAATGGATTGTATCACATTGCACATTCGTTCGATTTACTCAAATTTATTCACCACCTTCATAAGACCACCGACCTATGCAGAATGGGCCATTGCTATTAAGGATGGCATGTCTGTCACGGATATGAAGAAGCAGATTCGACGATCCCTAAAAGCCAAGGCAGCTCTAACAGAGTCAAATTTACGTCTTGTCATCAGTATTGCGAAACGTTACCAAAATAGAGGTCTTAGCTTTCAAGATCTTTGTCAGGAGGGAACTTTGGGGCTCACTCGAGCTTGCGAAAAGTTTGATCCAGAACGGGGATTCAGATTCTCAACCTACGCGACTTGGTGGATAAAGCAAGGGATCATGAGATCCATCGCAGATCATGCTCGCACTATTCGTTTGCCAGTACATATTCATGACCAATTAAGTGGTCTCCGTAAGGCGGAAAGAGATCTTCGAACTATATTAGGGAGAGACCCTTCAAAGGAAGAACTTGCAGTAAAGCTAAACATGAAAGCAGAAAAAGTTGAATTTCTACTCCGATCAGCATTGAACTCTGTATCAATGGAAACACAGCTTGGTAATGGTAAGACTAAGGGCTCTAGTGCAGGAACTGGTGGCACCAAAGCAGGTGGTGGTAGTGGTCAGAAAGAATTTACTATTCAAGATACCCTTAAAGATCCTGAAGAGAAACCTGTCGACCTTGCAGCACATAATATGTTGAAGGATGATGTAAGTCGACTTATATGTACCTTGAATTCGAGAGAACAAGCTGTAATTAGAATGAGGTTTGGTCTAGATGATGGAAAACCTAAAACGTTGGAGGAAATTGGACGGAGATTTTCTGTTACTCGGGAACGTATTCGTCAAATAGAGGCCAGGGCATTACATAAACTACGGCAACCGTATAGAAATCACGCCGTGAAATCTTACGTAGAAGATCTGTAAAACTATATGGTTCAATAGTATCTCGTAAAATTAATCTGTAATAAACTTATTCTGTGTCATATTTTTAAACCAGCAAATCGCCCATCGACTCTTGAAAGTTCTCCATCACAAACTTTACTTGGCCCTACCACGCCAAACTTTGATAAAATGTCGGATGCCTCTTGCAGTAATGCCAGGTCTTCAACTAAAGGCCTCTGCTTCTTCAAGTTATCAGGTTGACTTGATAAAACATCAAATGCAGCTCGGAATTGTGCAGGAGATGCCATAACATTATTATTTAAATGCCCAGGGATAATCCTCTGAAACGCAAACCGTGAGCATACACGATCCACCCAACTAAGAGTTCGATCCGGCTCTCTATCTAGAATGAGTTTTGTTAGAATGGGAGGACAGAAAAGTTCTCCTTCCCTTGATATTGCGTTAAAATTCTTCAAATCGGCATTATTTTCATGCCACTTCCAAGGATATAGAGAAAACGGTACAGCACCGTCACCTAATGGCTTCATCGATTCATTGATTTTAGATGCTTCTGAAAATGCTTCTACCAAGGGGACGACATCTATTTGCGATGGGAAAAAGACTAAACCGAACTGTACCATGCGTCTCCATCCTTTTTTACGTGTCTCAGCATTATCTTCTACAACGTCCTGGATAGAATCTCGAGCATGAAATAACATAGCTCGAGGGTCTTCTTCAATAATTTTTGGTGGTTGATCTGATACACTAGCAACTGTATCCGTAACGATAAGCGTCTTTGTACTCTTATGAAAAAAGGCTGTCTCACTAAAACCACCAACGGATTGAAAACGAAGAGGCCCTAATGTTTCGAATTCTATATCTTTTGACCATTCAGGGATAGGATTTATATTGGCGTAATATCGATAGGGTGTAGAAATTGAATTGTTGGGGATTTCTCGCAATCGTGGCCCCCGTTGTGTAACACCCAAGAGCTCAATAGGTAAGTTAATAGGAAACGACCATTGCCCCGGTTGTAACCAAACCGTAGCCTTTGGAAAATATTGACAAAAGGGTCCGAAGGTACTCTTGTGTTCAAGTGCCACTGTTCCTAATACGATATGGCGAATGGGTCCATGTTCTTTTTCTAAGGCTTTCATCATACGGATCAATTGTGGTGTTGGTGCTACAGGATTATGTACAAACAATCCCCCTCCCGCATCCTTGGAAAGCTTAATTGTTGTTTGCCGAACGGGAACGTTCACATTAACTATACCCTATGAGCGATTATTACGTAAAAATACGCAAAAAGTCAGTAATTATGGACAGAATGATTATGGAGAGTTCTATGTGATGCAGCGACATGAGTCTCACATGGAACATACCTGAATCTAAAAGATGTGAAAATATATGGATAAGTTCACGCTTCCAAAGACTGATGGACGCCCTATCTAGCTCTTTAAGAAAATCGAATAAAGTAACAGAACGTACCTGATCATGAGTCCAAATCGTATCTGGAACAATACATTCTTCTACTGTTGCACGTCTTGTGGATGTCCCCGCTAAAGGTAAAAGACTGAAAGCAACTTTCCCTAGTGGCCAGGATACATCAGCAGCATTTCCTCCTCCAATAGCTGCAGGAAGAGAATTAGGTATAGCTGCACTAGATAGAGATGGATTTGAGGTTATTAATGTAGTTGTTGATATTATAGATGTAGTTGTGTAAAAGAAATCTCTTCTATCAACCATTTTTCGAGATCCGACCAAATGCTTGGTCGAATGTTTCTTCCCCAAACGATTTTTCACCGGAGACTTCTGTGAAAAGCCCAAGATAACTTCTGGCAGCAGGCATGTGATAGTTACTTTTAATTCTTTCAACCTCATTCTTATCTTCCGATTCTGTTAAATTTGGTTGATGTCTTGGATTATAGAGAGCTGGTTTTAATTCGTCATATGCGATCATAGATGGAAAATGATACGCGCGAGAAAAGATGACGTGTACTAGGTCCTACTGTACGAATCTCTCAACGGATCAACGTAAAGTACGTATTTACCCGTACCGTGCTACAGTAGTCGTAGTGAAAAAGGTTAATAAAAGGCACGTTATGTAGACGGTACTGTAGACGGTTGCGGCGTCGCAGCGAGCGGCTGCATGACTTTTTCTTTCTCTTTCCGCGACCAGACGACCAGACCCGCCGAGAGATGCTCTCGGAATAAAATTGCATCATTTCTTGTTTCATGAGTCTCGTTTCGCTCCAAATACACTTCTAATTCGAGTATTACCTAATAACATTCAACAAATATCGTTTCATTGGATAATCCCTTTTATAATTCTTTAGCAGTGACACTCTCGTATCATATCTAATCGAACAATTTAGAAAGACATGAGCGTAGTAGGTGTCGATTTTGGTAATCAAAATGTTTTAATTGCAGCTGCAGGAAGAGGTGGTGTGGACGTCATTTTAAATGGAAACAGTCAACGTTTAAATCCGTAAGTAATATACATGTACAAATTTAAACTATGACATGGAATTAACACAAAATCTAACAAACATGTTCTATTTCATCCATTCTGTGAATGCTAAAAAGATGTCTAGTAGGGTTTAGTGATAGTCGATCCATGGGTGAAGGTGCGGCATCCAACGCCATGGGAAATTATCGAAATACTATTTCTTGTATGAAAAGGTTGATAGGCTTATCATTCCATGATGAACGAGCACAAGCGGAAATGAAATGGGCTCCGTTCACCTGTGTCCCCATCAAACATGCCTCGGGTGGTCCAGACTCGATAGGTGTACAAGTATCGTACAAGTCCGAAGATATTGTGATTCCCATGGAAATGATTGTGGGTATGATGCTAAAACATATGGGAGGTATAGCTGCAGCAAAAGCTGCCGAATCATCCAACACATCCATCAGTGGTAATTTTTCAGAACCATCCCATCCGTTATTTCCAAGAGATTGGGTCGTAGCTATTCCTGGTTATTACACAGATTCTCAACGACGAGCCTTTGTGGATGCATTTCGTATGGTAGGAATCCAAGGCTTACAACGTCTGATTCATGAACATACCGCGACGGCGTTAGCATATGGTATATTCAAAGATATCAAAAAGGAATTTACTAAGGACAAACCCACGAACGTTATGTTTATTGATGTAGGAGCTTCGTCTTACTCCGTGTGTATTGTTGCTTTTGAACCAGGAAAACTAATTGTAAAAACAGCTCAGTTTGATCCAGATCTAGGTGGGCGTAATTTTGATCAAGTAGTTGCCAACTGGATCGCGGATAAGTTTGAGGAGAAGTACAAGAATAAATTAAGTGGCAAGCCAATGAACAATACTAAAGTGGCACTGAAATTGTATGCGGCTGCCGAAAAGGCCAAGAAAACTCTGTCTCCTGCAGGCGTACGTGAAGCTCGTATTTCTCTGGAAAGTCTCATGGATGACCATGACTTTTCGTGTACCCTGACGGATGTTGAATACGAGTCCTTATGTTCTCCCTTACTTGCCAGGCTCGCTGCACCCATTGAACGAGCATTGACTGAGACAAACTTGAAATCCAAAGACTTGAATTGTATAGAAATTGTTGGAGGAGGAAGTCGAGTAGGCTGTTTGAAACGAACTCTTGCAACGATTCTGGGATTGAAACAATCGGACATAAACAACGGTTTAAGCACGACCATGAATTCAGATGAGTCTGTGGCCCGTGGAGCGGCGTTACAAAGTGCTATCCTTTCCCCTCGTTTCAAGGTTCTTCCTTACGAAATAATTGAACATCAACCATATCCTGTTAAAGTCTCTTGGGATGGCGAGGCTTCCAATGAACAGGAAGAGGGAGTTGAAGTCGAAGGGCAATGCGAGGGAACAGCTATGCCAACGAATTCTGTGATCATGTTTGGCAGAGGTAGTAACTTTCCGGTTACTCGACGAGTAACTCTCCGTCGCTCCGGTGAATTCGATGTGAATGTTTCATACGATGAATCAGCGATGAAGCAAAGTTTTATTCAAGGCCAAAGTGTAGATATTGCCTGCTTTAAAGTAAAAGCCCCGGATGGACCAGCGAACAAGGTCCGCGTAAACATAAAGGAGGATATTCATGGTTGTATTGTCTTTAGTTCAGCACAAATGGTAGAGGAGGTAAATGACGAGCAAGAGATGACCGATGCGGAATCGAAGGAAATTCCAGAGGGGGAGAAGAAGAAAAAGGTCAAAAAGACAAGCCTAGACTTTACTGAAAGCCGGTCCTTCGATTGGTCCGAGACTGAAATCAATAAGATTTATGAACGCGAAGTGGCTATGTCTAATAATGATAGAGTTATCAAGGAAACTGCGGACATGAGAAACGAGCTTGAGTCGTACATTTACGATATGCGTGATAAGATTGTTTCCGAGTCTCAGTTAGCCCCCTACGCTAGTAGCAAAGATCGAGAGAGCATGTCATCTGCGTTGGAATCGATCGAAAATTGGCTGTATGAAGATGGCTTCGACGCAACAAAGTCAGTGTATGCCGAAAAATTAAAGGAATTGAAGAAAATTGGGGACCCTATTGTCTTCAGGCAGTCGGAGGCTTTAAATCGCCCAAATGCCATTTCATCGCTACAGCGTACAATCGAAAAGTATCAAAGTTGGTGTACCTCTAGTCAAGGGGTTGTCGACTTCGCTCATGTTACAACTGAAGAATTCGACAAGTGTTTCAAAAAGTGCGACGAGGTTTCTGGGTGGATGTACGATGTTCTTGATAAACAGGGATCACGGGCATTATATGAAACACCAGTTACTACTGTTGCAGAAATAGATGCAAAACTCAAGGATCTCACAAACGTGGTGAATCCAATTATGTACAAACCGAAGCCCAAACCCAGTTTCGAAGAAAAGAAACCAGAAGATAAGGCATCTGGAGCTCCAAATTCAAATGGAGGGCAGTCACAACCTATGGACACAGACGAAAATACGAATGGAGGTGCGGATCCGATGGACACTACTCAGTAAAAGCTTGCACATGTCGCTCGTGTGTTATTTTTAGTAATCATTTGTCTTAAGTAAGCCAATACTAAGGAGAAGGTTGATCATAAATGGTTTTATTAATTAAATAGCAACCTGTTTCTAGTTCTTCGATGATCTTACCTTTTTCTTCTCATGGTTTTGATCAAGGTTCATATTTCATCAATGCGAATTTAAATTAAAAACCAAGGGTTTAGGGTTAAAAATCTCTTCCCGATTCGTCTCAGAAGTCGGCTTATGTAGGCACTTTTCAGAGAAAGATTATTCGATCTTCTTGATGATATTATTTTCAAGGGTTTGAGAATATCATTCTAGATACTCTGACAACCAAGCAGCTGATTCGATCGAGAGTCTCAAAAATCTCCTACTCATAAATAGCCTCCAATTCTTACTTTTGAAACAGCAGCTTTGGCATTAACCATGTTTTTCCATACTAAAGCTCTATCATTCTTTCTAATTTCCAGTTCTGCCATTACAATTGTCGATGGATTCACTGCGCACGCTTCTCTATGGAACCGAGCATTTGATCCTTCCATTTTAAAATCAACTTCGTTGCATTCAGTCGTTGAGAGAACTGATCAAATTCATCTTGTATCTCCAGATGACATTAGTGGAGATGATATTCCGTCGCTATTTGAACAACATGTTCAAAAGACGTATGGGTAAGAGTTTGTTGCATTCACTTTTGAATGAATGTATAACTTTGATTCTCACGAGATCCGTTAAAAATCAACTTATTTATGCGCATTTCAAATACGACGACATCATTTGCATATAAGGCGTTATCCTATAACAATGGTCTCAGGAAAGGGTTGCACCTTGACAGATGCCACTGGTAAAGTCTATTTAGACTTTGTCTCTGGCATTGCTACATGTGCTCTGGGTCATTCGAATCAAGAGCTTACCGATGCAATCACTCAACAAATGGCTACGTTACATCATTGTTCCAACTTATACCTCACTCCACAACAAGGGCGTCTTGCAACATGGCTTGTCAAGAACAGTGTCGCGGATAAAGTTTTCTTTTGTAATAGTGGTGCAGAGGCGAATGAAGGGGCAATTAAATTGGCAAGAAGACATGCAAGTAATCGTGGTATTACTGACCCCGTTATTATAACAGCTATGCAATCCTTTCACGGTCGAACTTTGGCTACTGTTACAGCCACAGGCCAACCTAAATATCACAAAGGTTTCGGATATGGCGGAGAAATGGTACGAGGCTTTCAATACGTCCCATACAATGATTTCGATGCTCTTGAGAAAATGGTCCAAGAGATGAATACAACGCCCGTATTAGATTCCGTTAAAGGAAGGTAAGAAGCATAGTTTCGCGTGAAACGCTTTATTATCATTAGCAGTATCTTCAACTGAAAACCCTTTTACAATTTATCATTTGCATAGAAAAAGAGGCATAGCTGCAATCATGTTAGAGCCTCTTCAGGGAGAAGGTGGAATCATTACAGGTAACAAGGAGTACTTTGCGCTGGCTCGAAAACTTTGCGATGAGAATGGCGCACTTTTGATTTGCGATGAGGTTCAATGTGGTATGGGTCGTACTGGAAAACTTTGGGGCTATCAAAACCTAGACGTAAAGCCTGACATATTCACATCGGCCAAGGCTCTGGGCGGAGGTGTGCCTATTGGCGCAATGTGTGCAAGAGGTGAGGCAGCCAATGTCCTTGGTCCAGGTGATCATGCCTCAACATACGGTGGAAATCCCCTAGCTTGTGCCGCGGGTCTTGCAGTTGCGAAATATTTCTGTGATCATAACATACTTTCCAATGTTAATGAACGAGGGCAGCAACTTTCAAATGGTTTGGTGGAGCTTGCAAAAAAATATCCCAAGATATTGAGTGATGTTCGAGGCTGGGGTTTATTAAAAGGAATTAAAATCGTTGAATCATCTGGAATCGCAGCAGGTGACATTGTTGGTGATGCTATGAAAGAAGGATTACTCCTCGTTGCTGCTGGACCAACTGTAGTTCGATTCGTTCCTCCTCTAATTGTGAGCAAAGAGCAAATAAATGACGCCCTTGCCATTTTCGAAAAAGTAGTTGCAAAACGATCATAGATATATTCTCTTAATAAATGATTGATTTTCGATAACAAGCGGAAAGTTCTGAGAAAATAAGCGTGGTTATAGCAATAATAATAGCTTAGATCGTTCGTAGCACTATAGTTTTGGGGTCTTTATCATCTAACGATCCGAAGCTGACAAAAGTTAGACGACTTCGTCGTCATCGTCTCCAACGTCACCATATCTCCAAATACCTCGACGTGATTTTCGTGCATTTTCTTGCGATAAAGACAAGGTATTGAAAAGGTTTTCGATGTTCTTGGTATCAACAACTTTATTAGTCAATATCTTTAATTCTCCTGCCTTGGAGACACGTGCAAGGCCATCAGATATGAGTTCTTCATTGATCGACATTGCGCTGTTACCTGGTTCAAAAAGCGCGAGTACAGCTTTGCCTTCTATGTCGCAAAAGATTTGAGCCTTCGCAATCTTACCCCAGCAAAGATTACGAAGATAACGTGCAGCCGCTACTCCATCATCATCGTCTAAATCTCGCGCCTTAGTCAAAGCCATGACTGCCTCCCTCGCAGCGGGTGGAATACGGTCAACACCTAGCTCAAAATCAAGTGGCCTCATCTGAGTGGATACATTAACTTTTGCTGTATTGCCCCAATCAATAAACAAAACATTTGCAACACCGGACTTAAGCTCTAAGATTTTAGCACGATACCAGCTGTTTCCTGTTCCGTCATCAAATAAGGCTGCAACGATTTTACCAATTTTTGAATCGCAAGGTGCTCCATGGATGCCATAATTAGATGTTAATTGCCTCATACTCTTGTCAATGATATCACCAGTATCGTCATCGGATACACGGAAGAAAAAGTTGGATGAGTTACGGATTTCGGTGATATTTATATTTAGTATTTTCTCAGTCACTTTCGAGGTCGGTCTATTCAATGACTAAAAATTACGTTGTATGAAATGATGATAAGTTGAGATGCATATGCAAATAAAATAAAACAAATTTAAATTAACAACCGACCTCATTCTCTCTACTAGATTCAAGAGACCAAAGACCAACACGATTAAGAGCCGCCTGATTTTGCGCGTCTAACAATGACTTTGGGGCGTAACCTTGCTCAATCCTTCGTTGATCGACGGTCGCTAGACCAGCACATATAAGTTCCTGTCCAAAGTCAGACCTCTGTAGAGCGCTAGTAATATATAAATGACCTGTGATGACACCTGTGAGAGAAACCCCAGTGCACGTAATATCAACACTTCTTTGCAAAATGGATAGTCGAGCGTGTCGCTTAGCTTCTTCTCCGAATGGTTCAGCTGATTTCGCTGATAAGTGAAAATGATATTGTGTTTTTAGATCGATCAATTGTGACTATGAATTCGAAGATTCGCAAGTAAAATATTACCTTGAGTCTTAGTAACAGGGTTGGCTGCAAATGAAGGTTGAGGACATCGAATATTTTCAAGTGAGAATATAATCTCGCAATTTTCCGAAGGAATGAAGAGTTTAAAACGAGACCCATTCAATACTAATTCTACTGTGGCCTTTAAACTGCCAGCTCGAATGAGAGATCCAAAGTAAGACTTGGCTTTTTTCGGATCTGTAAGATCTATAACAGAATGTTTCTTATATTCGGTATCGGAATGCACGCCCTTTTTCGCTAGTTTTGCTGCCGTTTCCGCAGAAACTAGCATATCGTATCTCGGTGACTTTTCCTCATCGTCACGATGTCTTTGAGTAACGGCTAACCCCTCTGAAACTAGAACCTCACCTATATCTTCTCGCTTTACTGTCGATATTGTTGCGAATTGACGTCGCTCATTTGTCTGTGCGTTAGGATTTAGGATTACGTTTATTGGATAGGATACGATAAGAGGAGCGATGATACCAAAAAGATGAGTTGTACGAGCGATAACGTACCGTGCCCATAGGGATATCACGTTCGTAGTGAACAGAAACTTTCACCGACTTTCCTGAAAGTAAACCTTTGAGTCGGTTTTTACATTCTCTAGCGTAAGGTTCATCTGCTTTGCCCATTTTCTCATTTCCAGCACGCGGGGCTCTTACTGATGCCAATGATATCTTTCTCAATTTTGCTTCGCTATCATATTTTTCACCTTGAGGTAAAATTGCAACAGTGTCTCCAGTCAATACCTCAACTACGATACCGTTGAGTTCCGATGCCCCACTTAATCTAGGAGCAATGTAAGATGTCCATACACCTAAATTTGTACGCTGGAGATGAGGATTCATTGGAACAAGACATCATGTGTGTGAAGCAATAACAATTCATGCATTGATAGATTTAAATTCATGTATGATAATTGATAGATCGGCGTGATACTCACCTTAGCACTATTTTCAGCTACTCTCATGGCAGGTAAATCTAAGGGATTCATGAGTCTTGAACTCCAATCACACATCCGAGCAAGACCATTCTTGAGCAGCTCCACTGCAATATTGCCTCGAGGATGAAGTGGACTTCCGACTGCACACAGACCAGGTTTATCTAACCCATACAGCATAATCTTAAGTTCGCGTTGTAACAATCTACTTTCAACGAATTCTCTAGATTCCTCCGCAAGTGGTTCACTCTCTAAAGGTGGATCTGAACGAGGATTGCCCATACGAGGACTAGTAATTCCAGCCACAATCAGAGTAAAGTATGCATATTGTAAACCTGCCTTTGCCATGGAAGAATCAGTAACAAGAACACGTAGTTTAGATCCATCAAAGATATGTTCGATGACACACGAAAGAGCTCCACCATCACATAACTTGCTACTCTTTTCAACCAACTCCAAAACTTGAAAATCATCCCCAGCACTTTTAATGTTTCTCACCAAAGCGTTTAAGCTATGAATACCAATATTTTTTAATTTTGCTTCAAGAAATGCCATGTGTAATGCCTTTTCATAAACTAAGACTGGATCCTCTTCTACAATCGACACATCCGTACTATTATCATCGAGAGTAATTTTAGGTACGGCGTGTCCATTGCGAACCGATTCAACAGCGAGATTTAAAAGCGTCCCATCTCCATTAGGATTCAGTATAAAGAGTAATCCATACACACGGTCTCCAGCCGATGCTCCTTGTTTCCTAATAGCAAACATGATGAATAAAAATATCAGTCCGGAATAAATAGAGGAATCAGATATAAATAGTGCCATAAATAATTCATGATTGAATATTTGTAGCAACAATACGGTGCATTCATGTCTCTTACCTCGTTTCAAAAGTAACTTGTTTTCCAACGACCAAAGCACGTAAGAATTCACGCGATGGAAAAGCACCAGGTTCATCCGTATTGGAGTTACTTTTGGCTGCCATCCTGTGTCGAATATAAAAGAAGAAACGATGAATTAGTTTAGTTATATTCTCAATAAGTTAAAAAGATACGATGGGTTAAAATTAATAGGTATTATAAGAAAATGACACACCTAGGGGAAATGGGACAAACGAAAAGAGCACGTTTGTTTATTTGATATGGTAATTTAACCGATACGTCAAATATTATTTTATTTTGAATCAATCAAAGTTACCTTGGGGCTGTGATTCTTTCTAAAGTAAATACCACAGCTTGACTTTTAGAACCTGGCGTTGTTGGTTTCCCTTGAAGGACAACAGTATCACCACTTAAACATGACTTCACTGTTGCAACGCCACGGCTTGGTAAAACAGGGCGTAATGGAGTTGAAGATACTGGTGCTAGGATAGATGCTTGAGCAGATGTCATTTCAAGAAAGAAGTTGAATGATAGAAACGGAGAGAATTGCAAAATAATTGAATTGAGATACTTTCGTGAAAGAAACAGAAGATAAAGTAGTACATACTGGCGTCAATCAAGTAATGTACCGTACTGTCTTGTACAGTGCACAGCTGTAGGAGGAAGCAATGCAGCATCTGAGTGTGCGGTTTCGAAGCGATCAGGCATCAGGCTCCTGTACGTAGAGTCGGCGTACGGACAGGCTACGTGCTACAGTACATACATCTAGCCTACTGTTTTACGTATATATTTTACACTTTAGATAACATTAAAAACAGCAAAGTTTTCGCCCTATCTTCGGATAGTGGCATCATTTAAACAGCTCAATATACAGAGAAGATTAGCATTGTCCCAGCGCATGGTTGACAAACATAATCGAAGAGTGAGCACAATTTTTTCCCTCTCGTTACCATCTTCTTTTTACGATTTAGTTGCAAGGTTTTTTTATTGGACATTTGGAAAAAGAACCTTATGCCGGATATTTTGATTTTATGACATAGGGACGTTTGTTCACAATTTGCATGCAAGCAGTTTCTTTTTTTTTAAGTCCAGCAAGACCCAGAAACGCTTGAACTGACGTAGGTCCTACAGGTTTTTGCGCGAGCTGTTGTGTTGTGATGTTGTGATACGATTGCCTGCAGTAATTTTTCCCGATTGAACATTCGCTCTCATAGTCACGTGTAACTATTCCACAATACTCCTCCCATCGATATGAACGCTTCAATCATACCTAATACACGCTTTTCAAGAATATTATGGACATGGATCCTGTTTGGATTCTTTTTATATGAATCTCAATATATTCATGCCTTTGGGTTTATTCGTCCAAATGCTGCAGCTGTACCAGCACTCTTGGGTATAGGGTCTATATTCTTTCGACCAAGAAATATAATTTTAGAAAAATCACTGGGAAAGGAAGAAATTTTAAATGATGCTGGAATATTCTTTACTCAAGCTTTTTGGTATGTTCCAGGCATAAATTTCGCATCGCGATGGATATTTTCATGACGATTCAGACATGATGCAATTTCTTTATCATTTGAAGGACTCATACTGTATTTTTCTTCTGGCACTGTTGAAATATTCCTTTTTATCCATTTAAATCAATGATGTTTCAATCATATCGACAGGGCCAATAAGTTAGGAACACGTGATGGTTTTTTATCTTCTGGACAGACTAGTGCGTTATCCAAAGAACAAATCGCTGAATTTCGTAGAAGATATGGTAAGCGGATCGGAGTTGGAAACAGTAATGGTAATTTATCAGATCGTCGATCGGAGTTGATTGTGTATAAAGATGGTGTAGAAGGACCGATTATTGGATGCATAGGAATTGAGATCGATCAGATTCGTACTCCGAACGGACGAACGTTGCCTGATCGAGGACGAGGACCGGTGATAAGCAACCTCGCTGTAGCTAAAGCATATCGCCGTAAGGGTTTGGCAGAAGACTTGGTTCGAGCAGCGGAAAATTTAGCTCGGAAGGAATGGGGATATCAAGATTTTTACTTGTATGTAGAGAAGCAAAATGTTCCAGCTGTACGGCTGTATCGTAAAATGGGTTATTCAACTCTTTGGGACGATGATAGCGCAAGGAGTTTGATCCCCTCAAGTCGAGGAGGCTTAGAAAGTGTACCGACGACACTTTTGTGTATGAAGAAATCTGTCAACGGTGTAGGAGGTATTCTCGAACGAATCTTTAAACAAGTATGAATTAAACCATCATCAAACAAGACAAAAGGGTTCAAAATTAACTCCTTTAATTCATCGACTTGAATGCCATTGATATTGATAAACAAGATAATGTTCCAATCCACAAATAAGTATACTGACAAAGCCAAATAGAGTTTATATTATCTTCAGTCATAAATGAAAGCCTGCACTAGTCATTGGATTTCCTAACTGGAGATCATGGACAATTCGGAATTCTGTATACTTATAACAATACGATTTTTTAAAATCATTTTACTAGTGTGTCTATAGTATCTAGTTTGATTAAAACTGTATGAAGAATGAATATCGAAACAAATGCTTCTTTGGCCAATTATTGCTTTATGTAGGAAAGGTTTCTCACTGCGCGTATTTCATCATGACTACGGTACGGTACAGGTTTACTGCATATGTTTAGTGAGATGTATCATTCGTCTTCTCCACTCATTATGGAAAGACTTTTTTCTAATTTTTCAGTGTAACGATACAGAGCTTGAATAATTTCTTCATCCTCCGCTTTTCTTTCTTGCCGTTCTCTTTCTACCTCACTCCATAGATTTTGTAAATCCAAATAGGAATCTTTTAAACTACTAGTGCTATGACTACTAACAATAATATCACTTGAGTTGTCATTTTGAGTAGGAAACTGTGCATGTTCTTCTTGAACTAGTTTCAAAACTTGTTGGATAGAAATTTCTCGTTCATTTCTTTCTTGATTCCATCGATTATGAACGTAATCAGCATGATCCGAAACTTGCTTGATCAAACGACTTTCTCTCTGTAATCGGTCTTTACGTTCTAAAACAAAATCTTCTTGTAAGGATCGGAGTGCTGTTTGTATTTCCTGTCCCATGCGTTCAATATCTGCAGGGATACGTGTACGCTCTTCTTCTAGACGTACATTCAACTCGGTTACTTTTGATTCCAACCTTTGAATGCGATCTAGGATGGATGAAATACGGTTATCAATCATTTCATTTAATCGTTGTTCCATACTCGAAACCTTATCCGAACAAAGTTGTTGTAAGGATGATGTTGTATCGCTTCGGCGTTGAGTTTCAAGTGCCAATGACCGCTCCATGTCTGCCATACATACACGAAGTTCTGCGATGGACAAATCTTCCTTGTCCTTCTTTTGTTTACTTCGTTCCTTGAGTTTAGCCTCAAAACTTCCATCTCCCAAAATGGTCGCACTGACCTTACTAGAAACCGTAGAAGAGGGAGGTAGTTCCAATGCTACAGTAGATGAGTCAGTACGATCGTCCACTATGTCATGACGATGACTCCAAGTAGAAGGAACTGTGGATGTCGATGACGACGACAAAGGTTGGTCTGAAGACACTGTCATTTGTATTAGTAATAAGCTTGCATTTGGGATATGGAATATGTAGAGGCCATTGTACCCATTCAACACGCTCTTGTAGGTAAAGGGTTAACGCCCTACAAGCCGTTGAGCGTTGACAGCAATGAGCAATGAGCCGTTGTTAATTCCAAGCATATTCTACACAATACACAATGCATACATAGGTCTCCTCAAAGCTAGATCCTACAGTCTAAATCATCCAATGATATTCGAGACCAATCAATATGAATCGGATCATTGATAAAGAAAACCATTTTGGACATACTCGGGGTCATCAAGCTCGAATTAACTTACTTTTAGAAGGTGACACGTTGGCACGGTTATCTGAAATCCAATTGAACTCGCCTATTACAAAGGAAGAAAGGCCATGTTCACCTACATCTTCTCCAAATCATTTCTCCATAGACTCGGATGTTGACGTAGATAAAGAACAAAGTCCTACACGTGACTCTTACAGTTTGAATGAGTCATCATCATCATCACAACAATACGATCATAGCCAAGACTCTTATGAAGAAGAAAGTTCCAGTAATGACAATAGTCATAGCATTGCAACAGACACGAACGTGGAGGAGGAGGAAGAAGAAGTAATTGATGATGACAATAATAGTAATATTAATTCATCTGATGAGGATTTTGTTTTGGAGGATGATGAAACAATGAGTGATGAGGATGACATGACATTTGATGAAAAGGAGGAGGAATTTTTACGCCATTCGAGAATCCATGGTCATGATCCCTTTACACCTTCATCTGTATCCATTCAAGATTTTAAAGATTCTTTCTATACAGAAAATACAAATACTTCTAATGATATACTCTCTCCCTCCTCATATGGAAATTTGGAAAAATCACCAGAGGCTATTGTAGTTATCCACGAGGAAGATTCATTCAATACGACCTTTGATTCGCAGGTGATTATAGCTCAAGTTGTAGAGGATGATCATAATGAGAGTGAGGATCCAATGTGTATTCAAGCCAAGACTATGACTACCCAACGGGTTACTTATGAAACGAAAGAAGGAGGAGGTGTGAAACCTTCTGACCCACAAATACAATCATTACCAAAAGTCCAAGGAGTCAAAAAAGGAAAGTGGACTCTAGGATCAAAAATTGGTGTCGGATCATTCGGTGTAGTACATGTAGGGATGAATACCTTAACTGGTACTCTCATGGCAGTTAAATGTATTCATATTTCATCTGATCATGATACCATGGAGGACTTGGAACGTGAAATTCATTTCATGAAATCTTTGTCTCATGTACATATTGTTCGATATATTGGTGTGGAACGAGATTCTCATAAGGAAATGTTATATATTTTCCAAGAATGGGTCCCCGGAGGAAGTGTATCCTCTCTCTTACAAAAGTTTGGTTCTTTTTCTATGCCCGTGATTCGAAGTTACCTACAACAAATTGTTTTAGGTTTGCAATACCTTCATTCCAAGAATATACTCCATCGTGACATCAAGGGAGGTAATGTAAGTATAATTTTCGTGTAGTAATCTATTTAGATATGATATCTAATGAGGGAAAGATAATCTTACTTTTGTGTGATAATAACAAGGTATTAGTCGATGATAAAGGAGTAGTAAAATTGGCCGACTTCGGAGCGAGTAAACAAATGTTGGGCAACGGAACGTTGGAATCATCCTCTGCTATACCATCATCACGAATAGATGATGCCATGGAAAAAATGAGTATGCGGGGAACGCCTTACTACATGGCTGTGGAGGTCTTTGAAGAAAAATATGGACAGAAAGCTGATATATGGAGTTGTGCTGGCGTGGCATATCAAATGCTCACGGCTCAAGCTCCATGGAAAGATTTAGAACTAAGAAGTCCCATGAGTCTATATCTGTACTTGAAGAAAACAGTGGGCCCTCCTTCTATTCCTAAAGATCTCCGTATATCTATTGATGTAAATCTAATGGATGTATTAAATGAATGCTTTGATCGAGATCCCATGAAACGTCCCAGTGCCACAGAGTTGTTGGAGTATGAATTTTTCCAAGATGAGGAAGAGATAGGCGAAGAAGAATCATATGTTTCTCCCCACGCAAACAAATCTGCGAAGTCTCCTCCATTCATTTCACCGATGAACCGTAAGAAGCTCGAGTATAAAAACTTGGATGAAAGTACTAAAGAACGAAAGAAAAAGAGTCCTGCAATGCTCAAGTATGATAAAAGTGAGTGGCCTGAATGGGCCAAGAACTAAAAATTATCTATTTTATAAACATTGCGGAAGAAATAATCACAACCGAATATACTCATACAGTAATACAGTAATACGTATGTCAAAAAAGCCTAATATGTATCCATCAAAAGGCAAAAACAGCACTCAGCACACCCTAACAACGACACTTCCTACTTTGTGCCCAGAATCGACGAGTGCATGAGCATTTTTCATATTATCCCATGAAAATTGTTCGCCTACTACAGGTTTGAAAGCCCCGATCTCAACCAGCTCAGCCAGTTTCGCAAGTGATTCTTTTGTTTCGGCGGATGGTCCAGCAAGTACCCTCTTAGTGCCAATCGGTCGAGTGAACATCGTCGATAAATCACCAGCGATGGCTGCAAAGCGACCATTTTCCTTCAGCAGTAGATGACATTCGGCTATGGAGCTCTTACCTAACGTGTCGACAACCACATCATACTTTGGATCGTCATCACCCGTTAGAGTTCTAAAATCTGTTTCTGTATAATCAATGACTGTAGAGGTGCCTAAAGATCTGACCATCTCTACATTCTTTCCACTACAGACGCCTGTAACGATGGCTCCTTTATGAACCGCGAGTTGAATAATCGCGGTACCAACAGCACCCGAGGCCCCCAAAACGAGAACATGTTCTCCCGCAACAACATTAGCCAAATTGAGATAATGTAGCGCGGTACTTCCGCCAAACGACATGGCTGCTGCCGTCTCAAAATCGAGTCTTTGTGGTTTCTTTATCACAGGAGACATCTTGTTTACGTTAAGGTATTGTGCATGACACCCGATCTTGCCTCCAGTAAATGCCACTACTTCATCGCCCACTTGAAATTCAATTGGGCTCACACCACTTCCAACCGCCTCAACAACTCCAGAACACTCTGTTCCCAAAATAGGTTGCCGAGGGCCATAGATACCAAAAACCAAACGACCAATCATACCAAAACCCCTAGGTAAAGTCATACTTCTCACTCTCCAGTCACCTGACGAGACAGTAGTCGCATAAATCTTTATGAGTATTTCATTCAAAGACGGCGTTGGCTTGGTAATTTCCTCTTCCAAGAGTACATCAGGGCCACCATACGACCTGCATGTCCATACCTTCATGGTCTTATTGGGATGATTTGCAGATCGTATTGACATGAGAAAGATGGAATAAAAGTCATAAAAAATGAAACGAGATGTAAAACGTAAAACTGATGGGGTTCTCATCTCCTATTACAGTGATACAGGCGTACGTAGGCCTACTTAGGCGTACTTTTATGTATGTACGTACCAATAAAATGCGATTACAAAAATACTCCTGCGAAAATTTGAAATATAGATATGTACATAATTGATTGTTTTTGTTTCACATTGCCTATGTAATCGATGAGTGAAAACTGTACATCGTATAGTATAGATAAATACTTTTATTTACCTTTAAGAAATGGTCATATATGCTCTTGAAGTCTTTCGACCCTATTCACTATTTATTCTGCAAGTTTTTGCGAATTGATTCGGGGGGTAGTGTGTTGCTTACCTTTTCTATTTATTTTTAAACAGGCAAAGTTAAAACGGTACTTTGATATGACTTGTTATAAATACTAAACCTTGTAAATAAAACTAAAGTAATGAAATGTTTTTCATACGATGAAAAATAAACTTTAAACAATAATATCTAGTTTGTATTCTACGACTATTTTCATTTTAACGATAGGAAGGTGTTGTATCTATATATTCCATGTATAAATATCATATTCAATATATATCTTTACTACTCTCCACTTACTTTTTTAAAAGTAATTGACAGGTTTCTTTAAACGTGAAAGAGCAATTTTAATTTTTTGTCCCAAAGTTCGTTTATCTTCAAGAGGGAAATCTCTACTTAACGTTTCTAATCTTTGCCTTTGAATTTGTTTTACACTGTAAATAGCATCTTGAATTTCCCTATCTGTTGCACCGACTGTTTGTTTTAATATTGCCGCTCGACGTAATTCAGACATGTGTAGTATACGTGCCGTGGGTCTATAATTTCCCCTGGAGGCTTCATAATCATCAATGGGTATAGTACCCATTTCTTCATAGTCCCAATCAAAGGAAATAGGTGGCCCATAGGTACAGTCTGGATGATCACCCACCATTTGTTTATAATTTCGTATGTGAACATTGGCAAATTTGACTCCTTTGTCTTGGGGTACTTGATTCCTCCATGTAGTTGTAGTTGAAGTATCATTTTCACCAACGGATGTAATTTGATTAGAATCTAACATTTCTGTTATCTGATATGCTTACGTTAATGGCTCATACATACAATGGATGAAATAGAAAAATGAAGTTGATTTGCGAACCCCCCTCCCTTATTGCCCTTCAAAAGCCCCAAAAATAGCGGGTTATTGCCAGCGACGACGAGAGAGCGAGAGAGTCCGGTTTTATAAAAACGGATAGCATACCTTACAGACAGACATGAGTGGTACCGAGTAGGTACTACTATTACAGTATGTATACCGAGTACAGTATTTAACACCGACAGCAGACAGCACAAAAACAAAAGTCTTTACATATAATAAGTGAGACCCTAAAATAGCAAACGAGTGAAAGTGATGAAGAATACACCATTGTTGATCTATTTATTCCTGTGTGAGAATGTTTGATGGAATTGGTGGTTCTATTCAAAGGGTGTCTCCTGATTTGGGTTCGATGGATCCAACCTTGGACTCATGTTGTCAACGTGAGGTACTGTACCATTACATATACATGCTATCGTAGTTTTGATACACAGATTAGGGTCTGAACCTAATGTTACATTGATTGTGTACCTCTAAATATAGATAGAATCGAATCGTAAACGACAAGCAATGGAAATGACACTTGCCAAATATGATCGTATTGCCTTGGCAGAACGTCGACGAAGATACGTGATCAATAACTTTTCATTTGGAAGTGGATGTCGATGTTGTTATGATCCTAAATTAGATGGGGGTGAATATGTGGCACTCACTGAGGCACGATTGCAAGCCAAGGAAAAAGAGGAAGATGAAGAATACCAGAACAAGCTGGAGAAGGATGAACTTCAACCTACCCAACATTCAAAGCAACAGGATCACAATAATAATGATGGTGATGATGACGATGATGAATATGATTATTTACTGGAAGAAATAGATATTCAAGATGATGGGATACAAAAAATGGAACAAGAACGTAAAGCTGAAATGTATTTGACAGCATTGACACTTGAATCGGCTATACATCATGGTTTTGGCGTACATCGTCAAATTCATCCACAATATATTTTACGTGCCACTGGATTAGGTATCTCTAATACTAATACGACAAAGACGGCCACAATATTACCACCACCTGCTGTTGTTTTACACTTGTTCGAAGAAACAAGTATATTATCTGCTAGTTTAGATTTGTATTTAGAACAAATGGCATCACAATACAAGGGTACTAAGTTCATACGATGTAATGGGAGATTAGCACTTATTTGGAATCCAACTCTTGTTTCCATTTTATTTCCACAACTATCTCATACGACTACTTCTGTGGATATACATACTTGGATGGATCGATATGTACCTTGTTTATTCGCTATACAAAAAGGACAAGTCGTATCTTCTTGTTATCATTTGGATGAATTTGGGAATATAAAACAAGGTGGTGTGGATCCATTAAAAGTTGAAAATTGGTTATATCATACAGGTGTGTTATTTACACAACATACACTATCCTTAGAAGACTTTTGCCGTTATCGACCAGAGGAAGAAGCATTACATGAAACGATGATCCGTGCTCAGATTGGAAGGGGAAAAGAAAATGATGATGAGGAGGAGGAGGAGATACATCATTGTGGTATCCTGGGATGTCAGAAGAAATTCGTTCATGAACATATTGGATTAAAAACAGAAGAACAAAAGGGATTATTAATTAGTGAGGATCAAACGTTGGGAATGGATAAATAGTAGAATAAGCATTAAAGAGAGTCATGGATGATACATACTTCTTTGAGAAGAAACTAAGGTATACTGTTTTTTTTTAATTTTCTTACAAGAACAAAAAAAAATATTATTTATCGCCTAGATTACACCCATCACCACCATTCTTTTAAAATTATCGGAAAAGACCATCATCTTTTTTACTTTCACGGTCTACTAAATCAATCACTTTCAGTATATTTGCTTTATTCGTTTCCACGATGAAACCATTCATAACCATTTCATCTAATACGAAGTGAACTTTTTCGAGATCATACCTATACGAAACAAACCAAAAAAACAATGACCGTGAATTTTCTGTTCGATACGATATATTGTACACGCATTCTATCTCTCTTTCTTCAAAGAGGACAAGACTATTTATTGAGACTTACATGATATCCTAGGTAAATGATGGAGAAGAAATAAGAACCAGGTGGAATTAAGAAATAAGATGCGAGGAGACCAAAGGGATATATCTCTACATTGGTCCCGGACGAAAGGCAAAAAACAACGAAGAACAACATACCAGTTCACAAATACTACCAGCCCATTTATCCAATGTTTCTACCAAAGTATGAATAAATTCTAACAAACCCAATTCATTTTCTTTATTTTCCAAGGTACCCAAATCAGCCTTGGTACCAAGAATAAAGAACAGTGATGCATAGCGTCGATAAATCACTTTATATCCCCGAAATTCAACAAAGGAACAAGAGTATTCCGATCGTGAGAGACATTTACGTATAATTTCAGATTCTAATGCGGTACGCTCTTCAATGGGTAGCCATGTGTAATAGGAGGATAACCGTGTTTGTCCTTGTTTGTTTCTAGAAGAACATGAAATGAAAGAATGAGTTTGTTTGCCATGAAATCAAAAGGTAAACAATTCAGAAACATACACCATGAGAAGGAATGATATCATTCTTTAACCGACGTGCTTGTATATTTTTGAAACGGAATCAAACGATGCTTAATAGAAAGATAACAAGAGGCCATCCGCAGATGGGAGATTTTCTTGGATGCAGATTTGTTATGTTATACAATCCGTCCACTTGAGAGTTGGAATGAGAAATGAGGTGCAGTACGCTTTCACAGCATGGAGTTTAACTACACATGCACGACCCCGTTTATCAATTTTTTACCGTCTTAAAATGCGTAGATGCGTATGTATGTAAATAGCAGAAAAACAGTCAGATTTCCGCGCGGAAGCGCGGAAAATCCGCGGAAAAAAGGGGAGGAGAGGGGGGAAACGTTCGGCTTTTTAAAAGCGGCTTTTTAAAAAGCTGCCACCCGCTATTCTGGATCGTAGTTTATTACATTATTAATAATACGTATTTTACTTTTTATTCATTTAATGCATTCTTTTTAATATCATAGTAGCCAGATTTGCCCGCCGCAGTAATACGGGCATACAAACCAGCGACTGAGTCACCATTATCTCGCTTTTTTCATCTGAAGTAGTTTCAGTAGGTCCCTTGGATTTGGATAGGACATGACGCTCGATTTCATCCATCCTCGCCATAGCTATTTTAGCCATGGCAATAGAACCAGCCATTCTCCGCTGAATCCAACCTTGATATGCAGGGCAGTTACTGTCTGGCTCTTCTTCTTTTGCCCAAGTTCCATTATCACTGCCCGTATTGCAACGATTGACAAAGTCATAAACCATGTCAAGTATCGTAAAATTTTTCGTGTTGTCCATATTTGCATAGTTTGTACGATTCTTTAGCTGATATTCTTCGTAGTCTCTTATTATTTTTGATATTGTGACCCCTTTTAAGCTACTCCCGCCATATAGCTTCCTCTTCTTTGATGCATTCATCATCATGGAAAATACGGACCCACTTTCGCTCTGAACAGTCGCGCTCAACGATTCGGTAGGAGGTGAAGGTTTTGTTCCGCTATCCTTGGAATCAGGTACTGATACGGCTTCCTCCACCCTCTTTCTTGGCGATGGTGATTTGTATGACATCTTGTCAACCACAAATTCCATTAATTCAGTTACTTTGTTTTCTACTCTTGCTAGACCCTTACAAAGTTTGTTGATGCTATCATGGATATCGTCAGTAGAAACTATTTCAGATTCTCTCGCGTTCCTTTTGGCCCGAAAGTTTTCCGACATTAACCCGGACCATAGACGGAGTTGACTAGTTGAAATATCAAACCTCGTTGCAACTTGTCGTACTTTTTTTATCAAAGCGTTTTGTACACCAAGAAGCTCATTCACCTGGTTCCAGTATAAAATAAACGTATCCATCGTGTGTAAAACCGTAGGCCAATGACCGCCATTTGGTAATAGTTCGTTGTTGATTGAGGAGAGCAATGTCAAAGTAAAATTATTCAAAAAGTTGCTCATCGACTTTCTCGTACAATATAGATATATCCGGCACGGGAACCCTGCCATGCTTCACAATATGGTCAGGCCAGTTTGCGAGTGCTCTTCCAGCACATTTCTCCATGTAAGCGCTGGCGTAATAATACTCAAAGACTGAGCAGACATCAAAGACTGAGCAGACATTCGTATGATCATGTCCCGAACGGGCGACAGCATATTTAGGTCCATCCAAAGCCCTGTGTTCCATAATCCAACTTATTGCACCATCTCTAAGGGAAGTTAGTGAATAGCTTTCATTTCCATTGCTAGGATGATACTTCTTTATCCTTTGATTAATAAGCTTGCCAAAATTGGGGCCTTTGC
>Ga0169931_10003139_pt1 | contig 26448 bp, 19 predicted proteins | sample Kivu_15m_20L_FD_129675 | JGI IMG/M metagenome (GOLD analysis project Ga0169931, IMG submission 129675) | Freshwater microbial communities from Lake Kivu, Western Province, Rwanda to study Microbial Dark Matter (Phase II) - Kivu_15m_20L... | ecosystem: Environmental > Aquatic > Freshwater > Lake...
AGGGTCAGGGTCAGCAGGGTCAAGCTCAGCAGGGTCAAGCTCAGCAGGGTCAAGCTCAGCAGGGTCAAGCTCAGCAGGGTCCAGATCAGCAATCTCAAGGTCGACAAGGAAACCAGGCAGAAGACCAGCAGGAACCTCAAGGTTCATCGCCCAGTACGGGGGCGCGGAGTTCGCAAAGCGAGCGTTCGCGGGGGAATGTCAGCCAGTCGCCGCAGGCCACCAGTCCGCCGTGGACGCTGAACCTTGGGAAGGGACTTTCCTCGCTCCTGAAGCTGATTTTTATCGTGCTGCTGCTCGGGATGATTGCTTGGTTTCTCTTCCGTCACCGCGCGGAGCTGCGGGGTTGGCTCGAGCAGTGGAGGGAGTGGTTTCGTGGCGGCGGACGAGAAATCAGCCACGCTCAGGCGACCGGGGGACCGAGCGCGGAGCGGTTGTATCCACCGTTTGCTGCATTTCGAAATCCGCTTCGGGGGAATGTCGACTCTGCCACGGCGGTCGTGGTGACGTTTCAGGCACTCGAAGCTTTCGGGCGCGAGCGTCGCTATCCCCGCGACGATGGGGAGACTCCGGGGGAATATGCGATCCGGATGCGGGGGATCAGCGGAACATCACACGAGGCGATTATCAAGTCTGTTGACGCATACAACCGGTTTGTTTACGGGGGAGTGCGTCCGACGCAGCGCGACCTTGAAGCAGTTGCTCAGACGTGGGATTTTTTCGAACATCAGAGCCACCGAGCGAGCGGACCTCGGCGGGACGCAAGTGCATCGACTTTCGCGACAACCGCCGGGTCTTCGACGACTGGTGGTGCGTGATGCGCTTTTGTGAGCGCATTGATGACCAGCGGATTGTCGCAGCCCCAGTGACGGTCGACCGCTGTTCCCCCTCGGCCATCGACGTCTTTTGCCGGGTTGCTGCGAGTGAATGTAACCCATAACCAATTCTTGACTGTTCGCGAGGCGAAGTCGCTCTCGTCGACAATGGTGACGAGCGGGAAACCGGCAAACGAATTGGGGTCGGCAGCGGCTGCGAATCGTCCCTGAGGTGATGGGCCTGCCGAGGATGCTTTTGTTTCGCGGGTCGGTTCGACGGCCAGAATTCCGGGGAGCACGATCCGTGGATTGCAAAATCCTTCCGGAAGAATGAAGTCACTCGGGAATTCGCTCGACAGTTCCCGAATCGGTTCGCCGGCCGCGGCGATCACGAGCTTGCTGCCGCGATTGAAACCGTCGCCGGAATAATCGAGCGTATCGATCGTTGTCCGTGTATGGAAATGGAGGTCTCTTTTCCAATGGACGCGCTGCAGCACTTGATGAAAAAAATCGTCGATTCGGTGGATATCGAGTTGTGGAACCTGATTGCCGTCGATGATCAGCAGGTATTTTGCCAAGGAAAGCTGGCCATTGCCGAGAATTGCATGGGATTGAGTGAGTATTTCGGCGGGTTCCTGCTGCTTGAGAAACGGCATGTATCGCTCACTGCCAATCGCCAGGAGCAGTGGATGGACTCCCGCGGCATCGACGGCATGAACCGCTCTTACACCGGGAATGACGCTGGGGATGATCGGGTCGGTCAATTCATGGATCAATTGTCCAAAGGTCGTGTCCTCCTGGGGTGGGCGACCAACGACGGTGAAAGGCCAGATGCAGTTCTTCCGCATGAAGACACTTTTCACCTGGAGAAGTGGGAAATCATGGGCCAGGCTGTAATAACCAAGGTGGTCTCCGAAAGGTCCTTCGCTTTTCTTCTCGCCAGGGGTGATCCAACCGCAGATCGCGACATCGGCATCGGCATAGATCGGGGCATCGGATGGACCAACCACCATCGGAATCCGACGCCCAGCTAGGGCCCCGGCGAAGGTCAGTTCGGTCAGTCCTTCTGGGAGCGGCATCACGGCGGCCAGCGTCATCGCTGGTGATCCTCCCACCGTGATTGTGACGGGGAGCTTTTCCCCACGCTCGAGAGCTTTTTGGTGATGGACGCCGATCCCTCGATGGATTTGATAATGGAGCCCGATTTCGCGATCCTTCACATACTGATTTCCTCCCAATTGAACACGGTACATGCCCAAATTGACCCCCATCAGTCGCCGAGGTTGCTGAGGATCGACCGAGAGAACTTGGGGAAGAGTAATAAAGGGGCCGCCATCCATCGGCCATGATTGAATCTGCGGGAGATCCGCGATCGTGCCGGACCGCTCGAGCACCGGTCCGGATCGCACGGCGCGCGGCAGCATGTGCAGCGCGGTCAGTGGGGTCTTTGCGTAGCGGAACGGTTTTCTGACCAGCGCCTGCGGATCGATTTTCAGTTCGATGATGCGGCGGACGGCGTCGAGGGTGTGACGAAAGAGGTAACGCGCCTGATCGAGGTTGGCGAAGAGGTTCGAGACGCATGGTACAGAGCAACCACGAACATGCGGAAAAAGAATCGCTGGACCGCCACTGCTGTAGACACGACGCTGGATCTCCGCGATTTCCAAATAGGGATCGACAACCTCATCGCAAACAATCAACCTACCTCCCGTTTGGAGGTCTCGTACGACATCGGCGGTACTACGGTGTTTCATAGAATCGAGTGGTCAAGGGCGGAGGTGGCGACTGGTTGGTTTTTTGCTCACGGATTCCTCTGGTGGGAGAACCGCTGAGAGTCACGTAGACTAACATTCCCGGAACATTACTCCCACGCCCTCCATCGATCACGGACCCAGCTCGCATGAAAACGTCGACACTTGCCCCTGTCTCGGCCGCCGCTTTGGACTCGCTCGTGCAGTGCTGTGTGGTGGGTCTCGAGAGCCACGGGGAACTGAGTGAAAGTGGCAAGCAGATGGACATGCTTGGTGATGGCTGGCTGACGCGGGCAGTGGCGCGGGGGGACCTCAGTGGCAAGCGAGGGGAGCTTGCACTTCTTCCGAATCCCTCCGGCAGCGGGGTGCAGAGCATTTTGGTGGCTGGCGTTGGCGATCGGGAATCGATGGATGCGGAAGCGGCGTTTGAGCTGGGAGGAACGATCATTCGTCGACTCCTCGATCGACCTCGAGGGGCGATTGTTGTCGCGCTGGAGGATTTTGTTCCTTCCCGGTTTCAGGTCGATTTGGTAGCCGGGTCGGTGATGGCCGCGGAGGGGCAGGACCTCTACCAGAACCCTAAAAAAAATCATCCTCCAGAGATGGTCCAGTTCATGGGGTTTGCGGAGGAGGTGGTGGACAAGGGGAGCATTTTGGGGTCCTCGATGAATCTCACACGGCGGTTGGTCAATGAGCCGGCGAATCATTTGTATCCCGAGCGTTTTGCGCAGATTGCGCGCGATCTTGCCGAGGAGTGGGGATTTGAATGCGAGGTCTGGGACGAGCAACGCCTCGATACCGAGCGATGTCATGCAATGCTGGCGGTGGGGCAGGCCTCGGACCACGAGAGCAAGCTCGTGATCCTCCGTTATCGCGGTGCGGATGAGGAGAGTCCGCCGCTTGCGCTCGTTGGCAAGGGAGTCACGTTCGACAGCGGTGGACTGTCGATCAAGCCGAGTCCTTCGATGGTTGACATGAAGTGCGATATGGCGGGGGCCGCAACAGTGCTTGGGACGATCCTTGCCCTGGCGCGAATGCGAGTGCCGGTGAATGTCATGGGTTACTGTGGCTTAGTTGAAAACATGATTGCCGGCAACGCACTACGTCTTGGAGATGTGATCATCACGCGAAGTGGAAAAAGTATCGAGATCCTCAATACGGATGCTGAGGGGCGAGTGGTTCTCGCAGACGTTCTCAATGTCGCGATCGAAGCGCGGCCCAGCGCGATCATCGATCTGGCCACGTTAACCGGGGCCTGTATGGTGGCCCTCGGGACCGAAGTGTGTGGTTTGTTCTCCAACGATCCACAGCTTGCAGGGCGGCTTGAGAAGGCCTCGCGCGAGGTGGGTGAATACCTTTGGCCGATGCCAATGTTTCCCTTTTATGCCGAGCTGATTCGTAGCAAGGTGGCGGATATCAAAAACACGGGGGACGGGCGGTGGGCCGGAGCCATTACCGCCGCGAAGTTTCTCGAGGAATTTGTCGAGAATGTCCCGTGGGCACACATCGATATTGCCGGACCCGCATTCGCGGAAAGGGCCAAGGGTTTCCGCGATGCGGGGGGGACAGGGGTCATGTTACGGACGCTTGTCCGTTTTCTCGAACCGTCAGTGGCGGAATGAGCCTCGGTCCACCTGAGCCGTGCGAAGCATTGAATCGCCTGCGGTGCGGAGCGCCCCCGCAAGACGCTCGAGTTCACCGGCTGTCCAGTGCAGCATCAAGCCCGCGACCCCCAATTCCTCGGCGACCTGCGGGGCGGCGGGAGCGATATTTCGCGGGGCGGCCTGCCCATTCGGATTCACCTGGCCCGGATCCGTCGTGCCAATGGGCTGGATCAGCGTTGGCAGGGCGGGAATCGACCACATCGCAAGTTGCCGCAGCGTCATCGAAGTCGCTTGCACGAGGCTCGTCCCCAGATTGCGGGGCTGGACGCGGGAACCAAGATCCCCTTGCGGATCGAAGAGGCGATCGGCGTAGCCAAAGACCATCTCCAGATAGCAGATCGCCGCGATCGGTAACTCCACGCTTGGCATGTCGTCGTCCGCTTCGCAGGTCGCTGCAACCTCGGCATCGTTATCGACCGCTTCCTGGTGGATCAAGAGCGTTTGGTCATCGATCACGCTTTGGCGGGTCGCGAGAGAAAAAGCCTGAGGCGCTTCGAAGGCCACAAAATCGATCTTCACCACATGGGGAAGGACAAGATCGTAGGGGCGGTACTCTTCCTGGAGGAGGAGAACAATGACCGGGGAAGAGCCACTTGTTGCCGCCAGCCCTTCGGTGGATGTGGAGGCTCCCATTTCCGCAGGCGCCGATTCAGCTACCGCCGGGATGTCCATTGCTTCGAATGGGTATCCAGTCTTTTCGGACTCTAACACTGGGGCTACCGATGGACCGGCGGGATTGGCGTAGGACCAAGGGCCAAGCAAGTCGTCGGCGATCAAGCATCTCGCTTCGAGTGCCACAGGGGCTAATCGCGATTGTCCGACGAGCACCTGAGCCCTGGTGGAACCGAGCGGCAGCAGCAAGGCAACACTAGCAAAGCAGTAGCAAAGTGGGCGATTCATGACCTTCGTCCTCCTGACATGCCATCCGACGCGCTCCGTGCGATGCACCAAATCGATGCCGGCGGCAAGAAAAATATGCGATAAAGTGGCGGGAACTTTCGAGCGGAAGGGGGTTAGCGGAGGGGTCGCAGGGGCGATCCCTTCCTCCCCGACAGGAAAAGTAATCGGTACTCAGACCTTCGATGCCGCAGTTTGACGCCTTGGTAAATGGCAAGGATTCACAATGTTGCCGGGGGTTGCACGGGGGTTGGCGATTACGCCGTCTGTGCGGTCTTCCCCAGCATTATCGATTGGATGTTGTACCGCTTTCGCGGTCTGCGGTATTCTGCAAGGCCGTGGACTTGATTTCGAATGAGAACGGAGGTCCGTTTCAGGTAGGGATGACGATGAACTTTATGAACTTTCGTTTCTACGTATTCATGCTGGTTGTTTGCTCAGCCCTCGGGCTGACGCTGCAAAGCCTAATGGAAATCGTTGCTGCAGCGGCATGGGAACCCCAGGCGCCTGTGGAGGGTGGGGTTCTTGATCCACCGCGGTTGGCAGAACCGATCGTCGGAATCGATGGCAGCGAGTACTTGACCGAAGAAGAGCGAAGAAATATCGCAGTTCATGAGAGTTCCGTGAGGTCTGTCGTGCATATTGCAACGCAGGCGATTCAAATCGATCGGTTTTTTGGAACGGAATCCGAGGAAGCGAGCAGCGGGAGCGGGGTCGTTCTAGATCAGGCTGGGCATGTGCTGACAAACTTCCATGTGATTGAAGGTGCCGATCGTCTGACGGTGACGTTGTTTAATGGAGCTCAGTATGAGGCGACCCTCGTCGGTCAGGATCCTCCCAATGACATGGCAGTCTTGCGGATCGATGCCCCTCAAGAGTTGCTCTTCCCGGTGCAATTGGGGCAGTCAAGCAACCTCCGCGTCGGTCAAAAAGTGTATGCTTTCGGGAGTCCGTTTGGCCTTGAGCGAACAATGACGGTAGGGGTGGTCAGCGGACTAGGGCGGAGTGTTCCAACGCACAGCCATCGCGTCCTCAAATCGATGATCCAAGTCGATGCGGCGCTCAATCGAGGGAACTCCGGTGGTCCGCTGATGGACAGCCGAGGTTTACTGGTGGGCATGAACACGGCGATTGCCACGCGGACCGGAGAAAACACGGGCGTCGGTTTTGCAATTCCTGTCGATACAATCGGTCGAGTGGCTGCGCTGCTGATTCGCGATGGACGGGTTGTTCGACCATCGCTCGGAATCTCAGCATACATCCAAGCTGAAGACGGGTTGTTAATCGGCCAAGTTGTTCCTGGGGGGCCTGCGGAGAAAGCTGGTCTGCGAGGTGTCCAAGTGGTGATGCGCCGAAGTTACTTTGGGACGCAGCGATTTGTCGATTTTAATGCCGCCGATCGGCTCCTCGCCGTCGAGGGCCAGCCCGTCAAGAATGTGGATGATTTGATGAGCGTCATCGAAACCCTGCAGCCTGGTCAAGAGGCGCGATTGACCGTTCTCCGCGGTGGAGAGGCAACCGGAGTGCCAATCGTCTTGGGGCAAGATACGGATCCCTAAGCATCGTGGGGGATTGGCTCCACAGCATCGTGTGCCAGAGAGCACTTATCGAAAAAGGGCGAAAGAAAAAAGGGGGCGGAAGAAAGAAGGAGGATGGAGCAGAGTTTTTTGGCGTGGCTTCGCGGCCGCACCGCATCCTTACCGCAGGCTGCCGTCGGCATCGGCGATGATGCCGCAATTTTGGAACTCCCAGCAGAGATGGTTGGTGCTGCGTCGAAGGAGTCGTTGGTTCTATGTACCGACATGATTGTCGATGGGGTCGACTTCCTCGCTTCGGAGCATGCACTGCGATCCATTGGCCGCAAAGCAGTCTTGATTAACCTGAGCGATTTGGCCGCGATGGCTGCGAAGCCTTGGTCGATGCTCGTCACACTTTCTTTACCGGACTCCGAGAGTACGCGAATTGCCGCGGAGGTTTACGAAGGCATCCTCGAGGTAGCCAAGGAATATCAGCTGTCGATTTGTGGTGGGGATATCACGGTCTACCACGGGCCGCTCGCGATCAGCGTGACGATGGTGGGTCTGGTTCCGGCGGATCGCCGCTGGGTACGAAGCGGAGCCAAGGTCGGGGATGCGATTGTCGTCACCGGAGCATTCGGTGGGAGCATTCTCGGGCGTCACCTCGATCCCACGCCACGCGTGGAACTGGCACTCGATTTGGCCGCTCATTGGCAGGTGCATGCTGCGATTGATGTGAGCGATGGCTTGAGCCTCGATCTCGATCGCTTGTGTGCGGCCAGTGGGGTCGGGGCGGAAATCGATCGCAAGCAGATTCCGATTCATGCCGATGCGATCCGCTTGAGTGAACAGGACGGAATTGCCGCCGAGGAACATGCTTGGGGTGATGGTGAGGATTTCGAGTTAATCCTGGCTGTCGATCCAAGCGAGGTCGATAGGTTGCTTGCATCGCCGCAGCGAGTTCCGCTGACGCGGATTGGAACTTTTACCTCGAGAACTGGTTTATGGAACCGACAGCGAGTTGATGAGCGGCCAGGCAACGATGGGACCTCAGTGGCGTCCAAGGGCGAGGTCAAGTACAGCAGCCAATTGGTACGGCTCAGCCCGCGTGGATTTATTCATGGTCGACGTTAATCGCAATCAAGTTTCCCAGGACTGCAGTTTCGCTGACTGCTTGGTCGCATGAGCATGCCACGAGACGAGCTGGGCTCGCTCGAGCTGAAATCGCTCGAGAATACCGATCGCCTCGGCGAGCAACTGGCGATGCACCTCCCTGATGGTACGTGTTTAGCGCTCGTCGGAACGCTTGGTGCGGGAAAAACTCGGCTCGCGCAAGCCTTGATCGCTGCCTTGGGCGTCGAGCGAGAGCGGATCACCAGCCCGACCTATTCGCTGGTACAAATCTATGAAAGCCACGGTCCCGCGATTCCCGCACGAACGATCTACCATCTTGACGCCTATCGCGTCCGGGACGATGACGAGTTCTATGAGCTCGGGGTTGAAGAGTTTCTCGGGCGCGAAGGGACGCTGACGCTTGTCGAATGGGGAGATCGTGTCGCCGCGGTCTTACCTCGAGAGACCCTCTGGTTACATCTGGAGGTCGAACATGACGAGCTGCGAAGGGTTGTCTTTCGGGGCATCGAGCGGATGTGGGGGGCGATCATTCAGCAGGTGATTCAGCAGGTGATTCAGCAGACAACTCCAGGACACCGCGGCGAGGACAGTACCTGAGATGGAGGACCTCTCAAGGATATTGAATCAGGCTATCGGATGTTGGTTTCCCCGCGAGGCGATTCCTCAGGTCCATCCGAAGGGTGGGGGACTTAGCGGCGGTCGGGTGTGGAAAGTGGAGGTCCCAGGAGAGCATGCTTGGGGGCTGCGATGCTGGCCTTCGCAGACTCCCGCCGTGCGCGTGGAGGAGGTCCATCGAGTGCTTCAGCGGGTGCGCGATGCGGGATGCATGCTCGTACCTGAGTATCGTCGCTGTGTGAAAACAGGATCGTCGTGGTGCGAGATCGAGAGGTACTGCTGGGATTGTGCGGAGTGGATCGTCGGAGATAGCGGAACCTCCGGACTCTTGGCGCTCGAATTGGGGGAGAAGCTCGCCGCTGCGGCAGCCCAGTGGAGCGCTGCAGCGGGGGGGGAATCGAGGCAGCGGAATGTTCCGGCAATCGCTGAGCGGCTCGAGCGAATCGATGCCTTCGGGCGCGGCAGTGCGATAATGCTGTCTCGGCTTCGAGAGGCTGCTGCGAAGCATCCGTGGAGTGTCGGCAGCCCGATTTTGAGAGATGCTGTGGAGGCTTTCGCATCCGCCTGGTCAGCGTCCGTTGTTCCGCAGGCGCGGAGCAAGCTCGTTGGCTGGCGAGACTGCGTACTGCCGGTTGCCTGGGTGATTCGCGATTGCCATGCGGGGAATGCGGTTTTTTCCGCTGGGCAACTTCTCGCGTGGGTCGATTTTGATGCGTTGCGAGTCGACTCTCCTGCCGTGGACCTGGCGAGAATTTATACGAGCATCTTGGGGGATGAAGCGCGGATGGGGGTGGGGGAGACTCTTGTCACGACCAGCCATAGCACGCGGGAGAAAACGCTTGACGATTTTCAGCGCGATGAAGTCTGGCGAGCGATCGTGCAGGGGTATCGCCGTGCTCGCTCGCTCGCAGCCCAGGAAGAGGAGCTGGCGCGATTGCTGGCCGCGATCTCACCACTACTCACTTTGGGGAACTGGTTGGTATGGCTGTTACTCGAAAACCGGACTTTTTCTGCCAGTCCGCTTGAAATACTCCAGCGTCTTGGGGGGTGGGTTCGAGTGGTACAGCGTTGACCGTCGAATTGCAGAAACCCTAGAATGAGGGGGAATGTAATTTATTTTAAGCTCGCAATTCCTGACCTCTTGTGGAGCATCTTGCACCGCGGGATGGTTCGCGTGGTTTTCGGGCAGGGTCTTTTTCTTCGTGGTCAGGGGTGCAAAGGGATGGGTCGTATGGGATTTCGACATCTATTTGCCGGCTCGTCTGAAATTCGACGATGGGTGATTCCGTTTCTTTGCCAATCGATGATCTGGGGCTTGGTTGTCGCCTCCGTGCAAGGACAAGAGACGGGATCGCTGGGATTGGGCCCGCTTGATGGATTCGGTCAGGCAGGGGGATTGCTGCCGGAGGGAGAATCGATCGCTGTTCGCAGTTATTACGAGGTCGATCCAGCGAGTGGGCGGGGTCGATTGCATGTCGAAGCGAATATCGGAGATGGATGGCATCTTTATTCGACGACGCAGAAGAAAGGAGGACCGACACCGACAAAGATCGCGGTTCTCGGTCCGGAGGGGGTCAAGGTTCAGGGAGCTTTTGAGCCGGACGTGCCTCCCAAATCGAGCCTCTCCACGGTTTGGGAAAATTTGATGGTGGAGGAACATGAAGGAAAGGTGGTCTGGACGGCCGGAATTGAGCTCCCGTCGGCGATGGTTCAGAGCCATGGTCCGATCGAAGTCAAGTTTGATGGTCTGACATGTCAAACCGATGGTTCCTGCATCCCGGTCAGTGAGCGATTGACGGCAAGTTATGCGGGGACCTTCCAGGCTCCGGTGGCTGGTGAAGAGTTTCGGGACGGGAATTATCCGGTGGCGTGGAAGGTGGAGTTATCGCCGGGGACAGCCAGTCCAGGCAGCCAGGTAGAGCTGCGGATCACGGCGACGCCCGAGCCTCCTTATCATGTGTACGCGTCGTCGATCACCGACTCTAAAAACGCCACGAACTTGGTTTTGACTCAGCTTGGTGGGCTCACGGCGGCAGCACCGCAATCTTCGACTGCGGCTGTTGCCAAGACGATGGGGCCGGGGATCGGTGAGATTCGGTATCACGAGGGGAGTGTCACGTGGACGATTGCTTTGCAGGTACCGCCGAACGCCAGCGAAGGTGAGTCTTTGCTGCGCGGGATGGTGGGCTATCAAGCCTGCACGGAGACCAGCTGTTTACAGCCCAAAGGGTTGTCTTTCGAGGGTTCACTGCGAATCGGAGCGACGCTCAGCGATGTCCCGGTACCGCTGGCGATGAAGGTGGTGAAACATCGAGATGTGCTTGAACAAGCCGTAGCCCACCAGAGGATTGGCAAGTTTGATGCGGGGACGAATGAGGGAACCCAAGAGAATAACGAGCCAGCCAGCGCGCCTGCGGTGACTCTCGATCCACCGAAGTATTCGCTGGGGATGATCCTCGGCATGGCGCTAGTGGGAGGGCTGATCCTGAATCTGATGCCCTGCGTCTTGCCAGTAATTGGGCTGAAGATGCTCGCCCTCGTCAAAGGAGCTGGCGACGATCATCGAAAGGTTTTCAGTCACAATCTCTTTTATTCGCTTGGTCTGCTCAGCGTTTTTTGGGTCCTTGCTGGGGTTGCGATTTTCGTACGTTGGAAGTGGGGAAGTTCTTTTGGTTGGGGTCAACAGTTCAGTTATTTCGAGTTTCGTTTTGCGCTCACCTTGCTGGTCTTTGCGATGGCGCTCAGTTTTTTGGGAACATGGGAATTGCCGATCCCCGGTTTTGCCTCGGGGACAGCGTCCCAAAAACTGCAGCAGCACGAAGGAGCCGCCGGTTCATTTTTCAAAGGCGTTTTCACGACAATTCTCGCTACCCCTTGCAGTGGACCGTACCTGGGCGCCGTTTTTGGCTTTACCCTTGGAGCCAGCCCCATGGTGATTCTGCTGGTCTTTACCACGGTAGGCTTCGGGATGGCGTTGCCTTTTCTCATGATTGGGTTGGTGCCGCAGTTGGTTTACTGGCTCCCGCGACCAGGGGCTTGGATGGAGACGCTGAAACAGCTGATGGGCTTCCTGCTTCTTGGGACGGTCGCATTCCTCTTTTCGGGGTTCGGCAATGACCAAAGGGTACCCGTCTTTGTGACCTTGATTGGGGTCTGGTTTGCGTGCTGGATGGTGGGGCGCGTTCCGCTCTGGGATACGCTGAATCGTCGTCTGGTTGCCTGGGTGGGAGGGGTTACTTCGGCGGCGGCAATCGGCTTTCTCGCTTTCTCATTTTTGGGTCCCGCTCCGGCGGTCGTCCAGTGGCAGCCTTATGATCCGGCGCGTTTGGCCCAGTTGCAGGCCGAAGGGCGAACGGTGATGGTCGATTTCACGGCGGAGTGGTGCTTGAATTGCAAGCTCAATTACAAGATGGCGCTAAATACTGAGGCCACGGCAAATCAGCTCGCAGCGCTTGGCGCGGTGCCGATGATCGCTGATTGGACCGAACCGAGTGACCTTGTCCAGGACGCACTCAATCGTTTGCAGAGCAACTCGATTCCGATCCTTGCGATCTACCCAGCAGGGAAGCCGAATGAGCCGATCATTCTCCGCGATATTGTGACACAGCAGGAAGTTCTCGACGCATTGCAGATGGCTGGACCCTCGAAGAGAGGGGCTGCGGAGGATGCGGTTCGACCTGTCTCACTTCGCTGATGTTCCGGCAACGAGCCCGCTCCGTGACTATACTCGATGAAAGGCCAGGAGAGCGCGCTCGTGAAGCGCTCCCTGCTCCGTATAAGGGTCAGACCCCTTTTCGGAGAGTGAGTGGTTTTTTCTGCGAATTGTTCTTGGACGAGCGCCATGCCGCGGATTCTCTTGACGGCCTTTGAGCCCTATGACGTTTGGTCAGAAAACAGCAGTTGGCTCACACTGGTGGAGCTGACGCATTGGTTGGACTTTTCGGACCAAGTGGTCACGCGGCGTTACCCGGTTGATTTGTCGGAGATGGCGCATCGTTTGGAAGGGGATTTAACGCATGGTTTTGACTATGCCGTGCACCTTGGTCAGTCTCCTGGATCTCCGGCGATCAAGCTGGAGACAACGGGACTGAATTCGACAGATCAGGGGACGAGATTGGTCGCGTCAGGCCCGGCGGCGTACCGGACGACGCTGCCGCTGCAGCGCTGGGAGGCGAAATTGCGGGGCGAGGGGATCCCGGCACTTGTCTCGCACCATGCGGGGACTTATTTGTGCAACGCGGCGCTCTATTTGAGCCAGCATTTTGCCGAAGAGCGCGCTTTGCCGACTCGAAGTTTTTTTATTCATCTTCCCTTAGCGCCGCAGCAGGTCAGCGAGCGCCTCGGAAGTAACCCCCCGCTAGCATCGATGAGCCTCCAGATGATGGCTTACGCGATTTCGCTGGTGCTGACAGACCTCCTGACAACCCTCGAAACGTAACTTTCTTTTCCTCCCGCGGTTTGGGTTCCTGTACGAATCGTCTCCCTTCGGTTACTCTTTTCGGTAGCGGTACATCGGAAAATACTCGAGCTTTCGCCCACCGAAATGCAACTCCCCATTGTCTCGGAGAATCCTCTCCAATCGGCTTCTTCCTCGGCGACCGGGGATGGGGCGGTTCGAGGTCGTTACGCGGTCATCAGTTTGGGATGCCCGAAGAATCTTGTCGATACTGAGCAGATGCTGGGGCGATTGCGAGACGATGGCTATGCGCTCACGCCGGAGCCTGAGGGCGCTGACTTTGTGGTGATCAATACGTGTGGATTTATTGATGCCGCGCGGGCAGAGTCGCTTGGGGCGATTGACGAGATGCTGGCCCTGAAGAAGAGCGGGAAGATTCGTGGAGTGATTGTCAGTGGCTGTTTGGCGGAGCGTCAGCGTGACTCGTTGCTCGCGGATCGGCCGGAGATTGATGCCTTGATCGGTGTCTTTGGTCGCGATGAGATTGTCGATGTCGCCGATCGGCTCGTTGGGGGGATGGTGGAGCAGCGAACTGTCTTCCGCCCGGCACCGGTTCGCGCGCTGGCCGATGGGCATCGTATGGCGGTGACCCCAAGGCACTTTGCTTATTTGAAAATCTCGGAGGGGTGCGATCGGCTGTGTACTTTCTGTGCAATCCCCAAGATGCGTGGAAAGCATGCCAGCAAGCCCATCGAACAGATCCTCGCGGAGGCAGAGCAACTCGCGGCCTCTGGAGTCCGCGAAGTGGTCGTGGTCGCGCAAGATACGACCTATTACGGTCTCGATCTTTATGGACAACCGCGCTTGGCCGAATTGCTCAAGCGGCTCGAGGCAGTCGAAGGGATCGAGTGGATTCGATTAATGTACTTTTACCCAATGTACATCGATGATGAATTGATTGATACGATTGCCCAGTCGCAGAGGATCCTTCCATATATCGACATGCCGCTGCAGCACGCGAGCGATTCGATGCTCCGCCGAATGTCTCGACGGGTCAATCGAGCCGATACTGAGCGGTTATTGGAAAAGATGCGATCGCGGATTAGGAACCTAATTCTTCGCACGACCTTCATTACGGGGTTTCCTGGCGAAACGAAGCAGGACTTTGCGGAGCTCGTCGATTTTGTTCGTAAGTGGCGATTCGAGCGTTTAGGAGTCTTTACATACTCGTATGAACCCGACACTCCGGCGGCGCGGCTCCCCGATCAGATCGATCCCAAGGTAAAGGAGAAACGTCGCGAGCAATTAATGCGGGTCCAGCAGGAAATTGCTTTCAAGCACAATGCGCGGATGATTGGAAAGAAGCTCGATTTCATTGTGGACGGTCCGTTTCCGGAGCAAGAGGGTGTGTGGATTGGTCGCTGTTATGCCGATGCGCCGGAGATTGACGGTGTGGCATACATTTCGGAGTTGGAGGGAGAGCCCTTGGCGGCTGGCCAACTGGTACCTTGCGAGGTGGTGGCTTCGCAGGATTATGATTTGGTCGCTGTCCCCGTGGACCGACCCCGCTCGTCGTGAGACCGGAAAATTGTGGAAAAGACAACGCACAGCCGGAGCGATCAAAAGTCGGTCTGGAATGTTCCCAATTCGCTAACGCTTGCCCGTTTCATCTTGTCGGTTGTGACTTTTGGATTGGTCGCCGGAGAGAGATATTTGGGTGCGCTCGTCTGTTTTCTGATCGCTGCCAGTACCGATTGGATCGACGGGTACTGGGCTCGAAAATATGGTCAGGTCACCAAGGTGGGGCGGATCTTCGACCCCTTTGTTGACAAGATCATTATCTGCGGCGCTTTCATCGCACTGGTTGAAGTCAAAGATGCTGGAATTGAGCCATGGATGGCGATTGTGGTGGTCGCCAGGGAATTGTTGGTAACCTCGCTGCGCGGGTTGATTGAGGGAGGGGGAGGGGATTTTTCTGCCAAGCAGCTTGGCAAGTGGAAAATGGTCCTCCAGTGTGTCGCGGTCGTTGTCGTCCTTCTGAGCCTGATGCAGCCTCCTTGGGGGGCATGGCTCGTCATCCTCCGGACCTGGGTTGTTTGGGGAGCGATTGCGCTGACCGTCTATTCGGGTTTTGAATATGTACGGATCGCGGCCAAGCAGATGCAGCAGCCGCTGGCCAAAGAGGGCTCATGACAATGACCCAAATGCTGGCGGGTCTCGCTTCTCTGCTCCTCCTCTGCTTGATTCTGGCGTGGTTCTTGACGGCGATCGGGATGTGGATCGTTGCCCTGCGACGCTCTTTAGCAGGTGGGGAATTGCTCCCGGCGCATCGACCGCTTCCTGAGCGATCCGCGGATTTCTCCGATCTGCTCGTGGCGATAGGGAGTTTCATGCTGCTCGCTTCGCTGCTGCAGGTGATCGTCGTTGCCCCGCGTGTAAGCGCGCTGCGTGCGGAATTTTTCGCGAGAGTGTCATCGGCTCCTGCGGAGGTGCGCGAGGAGACGCCGACAGCGGAGTCGGTTGATGAGGTAAAGAAGGAAGTTGAGGAGGATCGAAAGGAGCAAGAGGAGCAATTCCTTGAAGAGCTACGTCAGTCTCCCGAGATCATTATTCGCGCGATTGTCGTGCAGGGGATTGCATCGGTGATTGCCTGCTTTGCCGCGCTGACTTGGATGCGAGCGCGGGGTCTGCAGTGGCGAGAAATGGGGTTCCGTTTCTCGGCGCCCGAGGTCTTTGCAGGAGTGCTCGGAGTCGTCATGTTCTTGCCCCCCACGTATTTCATCCAGTTTCTGCTGGTCCAGTTCTTTCCTTACGAGCACCAGGTCCTTGATCTCTTGCGACAACCGCAGGGGTGGATGATTGTGCTTACGATGAGCGTCACGACGATGCTCATCGCGCCCTTGGCGGAGGAACTCTTCTTTCGCGGGATTCTGCAGGGATTCTTTCAGAGCCTATCCGAAAAGGGGTCTGACCCTCTCCGGCACGGCCCAAAAACCAATGAAATCGACCTGCCTCCAAAGGGTCAGACCCCTTTTCGGATAGGCTCTCAGTCGCAAGCGAGGCAGTATGCTGGGGAGAAGGGAGCGAGGGCAATCTGGCCAGTGGTCCTTTCGAGCCTACTGTTCTCTGCAGCACACTTTGGACAAGGGCCCGCGCCGATTCCCCTTTTTTTCCTCGCCCTTGGACTCGGCTATCTCTATCGTCAAACCGCGAGCATCTGGCCGGGGGTGATGGTACATTTCACGCTCAACGCGATCACCACAGTGGTGACGGTGTTTTCGACGCTGCTTTGATGCTGAATCCATTGCGGGAGTGGCATTTCCGGAAAATATTTTGCGCGTTTTTACGAGCATTTTTCGCTGTGGTTTGTTCTTCGGCATCTTGTCGCAAGATGTCGATGCAGCCGGCGGACGATTGGTGATCGCGCGGGGTAGGGTGACGGGTGAGGGAAATATTGATCGCGGAGAGAGAAATTTTTCGCTTTCGGCCCCATTCTACGCACTGATTTCTCTTGGCTTTTCACGTTCGCTTTGGTACTCTCCGACCTCGCGGTTGCGGATGCCAAAAGCGATCCCAAAATCGCCTGACTAAAGAAGTGTGAACCCGTCGCCAAGGAAGGAGTACGGTATGGGACGTACGAAGGAGTCTCCCGTTGCAGTTCACATTCGGTGGATGATCCGCCGAGATATGCCCGCCGTGCTCGATATTGAGACCCAAGGCTTTGAATTTCCTTGGACCGAGGAGGATTTTATCCGCTCATTGCGGCAGCGAAATTGTATTGGCATGGTTGCGGAGCGTGGAGATTCGGTCGTGGGGTTCATGATTTACGAACTGCACAAAAATCGGTTGCACATTTTGAATTTCGCTGTTTGCCCATCCGCCCGACGGATGGGAATTGGCTCCGCGATGGTCGAGAAATTGCTTGGGAAACTCTCGCGCGAGCGGCGAAACCGGATCATGCTCGAGGTGCGAGAAACGAACCTCGACGCCCAGCTTTTTTTCCGGAGCTTGGGCTTCCGTGCAATCTCGGTCCTCAAAGATTTTTACGAAGACTCGCCCGAAGATGCTTATTTGATGCAATTCCGGTACCAGCCGACGGCTGAGGAATTGTCAGTTCCAGCCCATGGGGTCACGAGGATGGCGGGTTAGATGGCGGGAGGACGGTCGAAAGCTTTGCAGCAATCGTTTGCAGGCTTTCGATCAGTTCGTCATTTTTGGCAGGAGTTGCGTGAGCGCCCCCTGGGGTTCCGTTGGAGGCAGGGGCTTGGGCTGTAAAGTACTGGCCATTGCCTGAGCGTGAGAGGTCCGTGGCTCTCCGCCCGAACTGTGCATCGTTCCAGCGTCGTCCTGGGGAAGAAACCGTCGGGCTCGGTGCGAGCAGAAACGCACCGCCGATTCCCAAAATCCAACCTGCGGCAGTGGCGGCCAGGAAGACCGCTCGTGGGCCAAGGCCAAGCGGTTTCTCTCCGGCTCGTGGGGGCCCGATCGTGGCGATCAAGTTTACCGATTCGGCGGAAGCACGAAGGGCTTGAGCGTCGGCCAGTTGGCTCTCCGCTTCCCCGGAAATCGTTGTTCGTTTCGTGGTTTCCGCAACGAGCTGCGAATACTGGCTCCGGATGTTCGCCAAACGGGCAAGTTTCTTTTCAAGCTCCGCCATTTGTGCGGAAATTTGCGCGCATTTCTGTTTGGCGATTGCCAGGGCGGGATCGATCGAGCGAGCCACGCTGCGCAGTTCATTGCGAAGGTTTTCCTCGATCGTGGCGATCGCCAGTGCTGCAGCAACTCGCTGTGGGTGTTCAAGAGTCACTCGACCTGCCAGCTTGGAAGCCTCGAGCTGCGCTTCGATTAAACCGGTCTTCAGTCTCTGGAGCGTCGGTTGCGAGTTCATCACGCTTCCCTCGGAGATCAGCAAATTTTGCGGGGCCGAGGAAGCGTCGTTGAACGTTTTCTGCTGGGCCTCGAGCTGATGGACTTCCTGTTCGGCAGTTCGAAGGTCCCTTTCCAGGTCACCAATGCGGCGGCTCGAACCGACTTCCCCGGAGACGGATTCGCTGAGGTTCCGTAGTTCAGCGAGGTCGATGCCAACGGATTTTTCGAACTCTTCGAGCTTTTCGCGTGCTTCTGCCAGATTTTTCCTGGCCAGGTCCCGCGCCTCGGTCAGTTCGACGATGATGCTGTCGGCACGCTGCACACGCACTTCGCGGAGGTGGTCCATGAGCGCCGTATAGAGTTCTCCAGAAAATTTCTCGGCGCGCTGAGGTGTCGATTCTCGCGCATGAAGATAGATCACTTCGCTTTTGCCAAACTCACTCGACTTCGGCGCGCGGATCGTCACCTCGGAAGTGATCACCTCATGAATGTGTTTCGCGTCTGCCCACGATTCTCGATAATTCGGTGGGGGTCCAAGCTGGCGGAGGGCCGTTTCGACCACATTTCGATGACGGACCATCTCTGCGAGCGTTTCCTGGGCCGCGAGCAGCTCGTTTTCACTGGAAAACCGTCCCAGCTTTGAAGTCGTTCCCCGAATCTCGTCCCGAATCTGGAGCGGTTGGGTCGCTTCCCAGACGTCTTTCTTCAAAAAGCCGTAGGCTCCGCCAATGAGACCACAAAGGATCGTGGTCGAGATCCATAAAGGAGCGTACTCGCGGAAGACATTCCGCAGGTAAACCCATGGAATCATGTTTCTCGTATTCATTTTTAGCGGTCATCCTTCGGGGCGGGAAACGAAGCCTCCGCCGAAAGATAGCTCGGAAAAAACGCCGGTGTGGGGACCTGCCAGTTTCTCCTCCCGACCGGGTTCTCGCTTGACTATCGTCTCGATTTTCGGGGCTAGACCGGGCGGCAGCTGATGTTTTTCCGGCCTGCTGCTTGATCGATGCAAGAAAGCGGTCGCAACGATTTTGCGTTGGGGGGTGGGGGCTGGGGAAAGCGTTGGACCGGCCTCTGCGGTTCCTGTAAACTGAGATGCCCGCCCGCCTTTCCTGCCGGATCTTCCCACGCCCAAAATTGCCCACGGAACCCCTTTGATGTTCGTCGACGCACGGCTCAATTTCGCGTTCCCCTTGCAGCGGCGCCTTGGTGCCATGTTGAGCCTTGTTGGGTTGCTTTTCTGGGGGGCGAGTGATTTGCCAGCCGAGAGTCCTGGAGAGCACGAGCGGGTGTGGACCGAGAAAGGGGTCCCGATGATCGACAAGTACTGCGTGGCGTGCCACAACGAGGATTTGTCGGAAGGGGAGCTCGACCTTCGTTCGCAGCTGGATTTTTCATCGCTCCTTGGGAATCGTGAGCACTGGGAAGAGGTTTTGCAGCGGATACGTTTTGAGACAATGCCTCCAGAGGGAAATCCGCAACCGACGGCAAGCGAGCGGTCGGCACTGGCCAGCGCCATCGAGGTTGCTCTTTACGGAAGCCTATGCAAGCTGAACCCGGAACCTGGACGTGTGACGGTACGACGGCTGAACCGTGCCGAGTACAACAACACGATTCGCGATATTTTTGGTCAGGATCTACGTCCGGCCGACGCGTTCCCGTCGGATGAAGTGGGCGCGGGTTTTGACAATAACTCCGACGTGCTCTCACTGCCGCCAATGCTGCTTGAGAGATATATGGCTGCGGCCGAGCAGGTGGCTTCTTCCGTTATTCTCGACCCCGAGAAAGTCGAACGCATTGATCTCGAGCGAAGCAGCGACACTTTGCACGCGATCGGTCAATTCTGGGTGGGTTCGTTTTACAAGTTCTACCTTGCCGAAGGGGGAATCGGATGGGCTCAATTTTTGGTCCCCTACGACGGTAACTATGAGCTGCAGATTGCGGGGAGCTCAGGTAAGGAAAACGAGGATGTGGTCCTCGCTGTTTATGATTCGCGGGGGAAGAAAGTTGAGACGCTGCAGTTGAAATACTCGGCCGGCGATGGCGATTCGAATAAGGCGAGTATTCGCTTGAATACTTCGGCCGGTGAGCAGCGTTTTTTCATTGCGCGAGTTCTTTCGTCCGAGGAGGCTCCTGAGCAGATCGATGTCGCGACCCTCCTTGATCAGGGAGCGCTCGAGCGAGCTCTTGCCCAGGAAGGGAAACCCCTTGTGGTGGATCGTGATTTTGATCGTGGCAAAGTATCCTTTGCGCTCAAGGAAATGACGCTCAAAGGACCCCGTCGCCTTCCCGAGCAGATGTTCCCACCCTCGCAACGAAAGCTCATTCGCGGTCGTCCCTGGGTCGGGAGGTCGGTAGCGATGGCGGCCAAACCTGGGATCGAGTGGTTGCTGCGTCGGGCGTTCCGCAGCGAAGTGGATCCCGAGACAGTGGCGCGGTACGTGCAATTGGTCGAACTGGCGCATGAGCGTGAGGAGAATTTTCATCGCGCGATGCAAATTGGGGTGGCCGCAATTCTTGTTTCCCCGCGGTTCCTGTTTCGAGTCGAATTGCCGGCGGAGAGCATCGGAGCGGAATCAGCTTTTGAATTGAGCGATTCGCAGCTCGCCAGTCGCCTTTCGTATTTTCTTTGGAGCTCGACCCCTGACGACGAATTGCTGGACCTCGCCGCTGCGGGGAAATTGCGAGATCCAGCGGTCTTGGAGCAGCAAGTCGCGAGGATGCTTGCCGATTGGCGGTCTGAGGGGCTGGCCGATAATTTCGCGGCCCAGTGGTGGGGACTCCGAAACCTCGATGCGATGCAGCCTGATCCCGAACAGTTTCCGCAGTTTGATCCGCCGCTGCGAGCGGCGATGCTCAAAGAGACAAGGTTGACCTTCTTGAATTTGGTTCGCGAGAACCACAGCATTCTTGATTTACTGGACGGACACGAAACATACGTCAACGAACGATTAGCAGCACACTATGGAATCGAGGGGATTGAAGGGGATGAGTTTCAGCGGGTCCAGCTCGGGCAGTCGCAGCGACGCGGGCTGCTGACCCAAGCCAGCATCCTGACCCTCACCAGCAATCCGACACGGACATCCCCTGTCAAGCGAGGAAAGTGGATTCTTGAAAACATCTTGGGGACTCCCCCGCCGGAGCCTCCCGCAGGGGTTCCGCCACTTGCGGAGGGAAAAACGGCTGAGGCAGCGGCTTCGCTTCGTGAGCAATTGAAAATTCATCGGGAGGACCCGACATGTGCCTCATGCCACCGGACGATGGATGATTTAGGATTTGCCTTCGAAAATTTTGATGTCATTGGTACCTATCGCCAGCGCGAGGGTCATTTTCCAATCGATGCCAGCGGTCAGTTGCCGGGGGGAATGGACTTTAGCGGTCCGCTGGAGCTGGTCGAAATACTTCGTAAGGAGTTTGGGAATCAGTTTGCTCGCACCACAGCGCAGCGGTTGCTTTCATTCGCGCTCGGTCGGGAGTTACACTTTGAGGACCGCTGTGCAGTGGACGAAATAGTTCGCTCTGCAGCGGAAGAGGATTTTCGCTTTCATCGGCTCGTCACCGAAGTCGTGCGGAGCAAGGCGTTTCGTTACCAACAGCTCGAGGGACAATAGCGATGCGGATCACTGGTATTTCACGACGAACGATGCTCCGTGGGATTGGATTCTCGGTGGGGCTTCCGATGCTCGAATCGATGCTTCCGATCGGAAAAGCGATTGCGAGTCCCTGGTCTTCGGCGGCAATCGATGTTCCGACGCGGATGGCAGCTGTTTTTTTCCCAAATGGTGTCATCATGCCGGAGTGGTTTCCACGCGAGGTGGAGGGACAGTGGCAGATGGGACCCTCGCTGCAACCGCTTGAATCGATGAAGCCGAAGTTGAACATGATCTCGGGCTTGGCTTTGGATCATGGCCGTGCGAAGGAAGATGGTGCGGGAGATCACGCTCGTGCGGCAGCAACATTCCTGACGGCCTCCCGTCCGCGGAAGACAGCGAGCAATGTCCATGTGGGGATCAGCATGGATCAGATTGCTGCCCAACAACTGCAGGGGAAAACGAAGCTCGCTTCGATTGAACTTGGGTTGATCGAAAGCCGAAATGCGGGGAGCTGTGATTCGGGGTACAGCTGCGCGTATTCCTCAAACATTTCATGGCGCAGTGCCGAGATGCCGAGCAGTAAAGAGACGATTCCGCGGCTAGCGTTCGAGCGGCTGTTCGGAGACGGCAATGCTGCAGGGAGGGCCGAGCGTGATTTTTATCGAAAGAGCATTCTCGATTTGGTATCGGCCGATGCAGAGCGACTGATGGGAAAACTGGGCCAAAGTGATCGGCGGAAGATGGAGGAATATTTTGCTAGCCTTCGCGATTTGGAACTACGGATTGAGAGGACGGAGCAGGAAGATCGGGCGGCGCGGCCGGAGATTTCGCTGCCCGATGGTCGCCCAAGTGAATTTCAGGAGCACGCGCGTTTGATGATGGACTTGATGGTCTTGGCATTCCAAACCGACGCGACGCGAGTGGCAACCTTAATGCTCGATAATGCCGGGGGAAATCGCGCATACACGGCGATTGGTGTCAAGGATGGGCATCATCAATTGAGTCATCACCAAGGAAGCCAAGAGAACATTACGAAGCTGGCGAAGATCGATCTCTACCTCGCCGAGCAATTTGCTTATTTTCTCGAGCGTTTGGACAGTGTCGTTGAGGGCAATGGCCGCACGCTGCTCGATAATTCGTTGATTCTCTATGGCAGTGGACTCAGCGATGGTAACCGCCATCGGCATGATGAATTGCCGATTGTCTTGGCGGGGAGCGCTGGAGGGAGAATTCCAACAGGGCGTCACCTGAAGCTGGAGAAAGAGACGCCGATGGCGAACTTGTTCCTTTCAATGCTCGACTTGTTGGGCACACCCATCGAGTCGATTGGTGACAGTACTGGGCGTCTGGAAGGGCTTGTTTAGAGTCCGTCTTTTAGAGCATGCCAAGTTGCCCTTCGCGTTCAAGCTCGGTGAGCCGATGCATATCGCGAATCAGCTGCTGGTCGCACGGTCGCTGTGTGACCTTGCGACGCGAGAACATCCGTTGCTGGGTGGCGATCATCACATCTGGTGGAAGTTCTGCCGTTTGCCCAAAGAGTCGCGCATAATTCACGAAACTGGGGACATTGCTCGTCACGAATCCGTAGAGCATGCTGCATACGCCAATCACTTTTCCGGTGAAGATTCCCGTGTTGATCGCTGTCTTTGTGTAGTCTCCCATCACGCAACCCATAAACTGCATGCTTGTTTGAACGCGTTCATTCCCATACTGCATGTTGATCAGTCCGTAGGTGTTTTTCAGATCGCTATTGCAGGTACCGGCACCGAGGTTGATCCAGCTGCCCAAGTAACTGTGGCCCAAGAAGCCGTGGTGCTGCTTGTTAGAAAATGGTTCGATCACGGAAGCTTCGACTTCGCCACCGATTTTGACCGTATGCCCGAGGCTGACCCCATCTTTCAGTGCGGCATGTTCGATGACGCGGGTCCGCGGACCTGCGTAAACCGGCCCCGAGAGGTAACAGAAGGGACCGACCTGGACATCTGCGTCGAGCAAGATCGGACCGTGCGAGGTGTCGATCACGGGGAATTGCCCGAGCCTTGCGCCAGGCCCCAAAAAGACGCCATCGGCAGTTTGTGTGTATCCCCCCTGAGCGATTCGGAACTCAAGGTTTTCGTTCATGAGCCGCATGTTTTCAGCGACAACATCATGAGGCCAGCGAAAAAGAGGGAGCGGGGCTTCCGTCGCTCGGAGCGGAGCGACCTGGTCGCGGAACCAGAGCGAAAAGGAGTCTGCATCTGCGGGTGCGTTCGGCATGCTGGGGAAATACGCCGCGACCGTCTCCCCTTGATGCGTCATCCGCAAGGCCTGATCGGAAGCCTCGAATTGTGAGATCCAATCGAAGATGTGTCGCTGTGGAACGAGCCTTGAGTTGATGACGAAAGTTGGAGTTTCCTGATAATTTCCGGAACTCCACGGGGGGATCCCGTAGTCTAATTTTTGGATCTCCACGAGATGATCTCGCACGCAACCGAGCATGGGGAGGCCTGTGAGGCGTAGCCAATCGACGAGTCGAAACGTGGCGCAAGTAATGCCGTAGGCTGGTCGGCCCGTTGTGATGGGGGACAGCGTTTGTACGGCCGGATCCTCATAGACGAGAATTTGCATTGGATGAGCCTTGGAGGAAGGGTTGCGGCGCGAGGGGCGGTTGTATCGATTGTCCGAACGACAACAGGGCCATTCGGGAAATTGCGGTTGCTGTATCTATTGTGAACCGCAGATCGAGAACACGAGGTCCACGAAGTTCTTGATTTTGTTTCTTTTCTGGATCGGAGATCCAGCTGTGGGGAGGCACAATGCCGTGGGCGGGTCGACAATGTGATCTCGAATCTTGTCGTCCCTTCGAATCGCAAATGTCGTTTTCTTCGGAATCCGTTTGAGTGGGCGATTGATCGTGTGGGCGAAGCGATTCCTGTTCTCGATCTGGAGCTTCTTGGCACTCTCGATGACCATCGGTGGAGTGGGCGTGGAGGGGGGCCACGAGGCGATTGCCCAGGAAGAGCACTGGGATTTGGCCGGCGAGGTCGAAGCCTTGGGAAGTCCGCAGCATGCGCGCCGGCAACTGGCGCGTGTTCGGATCCGCGAAAGTGCGATCCGGGCGAAGGAATCGCTTGAGGCGGGTTTGGCCTCGTCAAGCCTTGAAATTCGACTCGCATCCCGAGAATTGCTCGATGAACTCGATGCGGTTCTGCTCGAGCGGGGGATTGCGCGTTTACTGCTTGGCGATGGGGTGGAGGAAGGGAGTGAGCTGCCCGGATGGTCGATTTTCCGCAAAGCAGCGGGAGATGATCTGGCGAGCCGCAAACTGTTTGCCAAAATTGTCAGGAGCGATCGGCGGGCGCTGCTCTGGCTCGAACGCCTCGCAGCAGATCCGGTTCTTGCGGCGGAGGCAGAGGTCACAGGTCTAGACAGCTATCTGCCCCTGGAACTTGGAAGGATGGCGAATGGGGATCCTGCTGCTTGGGGTTTGCTGCTGGTCGCGGCATCGCAGCCTGAATTAAAGGGTGTTCCTGTGCTCAGTTCTCGAGTGCGGAGCGGTCTGCTGGATGTCGAAACGGCACAGCGATTGAATGATTCCCCGCACACCACCGTCATCCGACAGCTCGTATCCCATTGGCTACACGAGTCCAGCGAGGCGTATGTCAATGCGACGATGCTGAAGATTGCACTGTACTACCGCTGTGACGAAACCGCACTGATGCTGGTCGATCATATCCTCTCGACACCTCGATCATCACCCGCCGCAGTGGCGACGTCCCTGATTCTCTTGACACGGCTGCAACCAAGTCGTGCCGAAAGGGAATTGCGGGGATGGCGGGGGGATCGACGAGTATGCCATGTATGGCAGATTGTGGCGGCACGCCGCCGCGCTGTGCAGACACAGCTGGGCGATGTGGCGGTGGCATTGTCGTTGTACATCAGCGGCCACGATCCTCGTGAGTTCGGATTCGCGGATATCGAAGCCGATCCCGAATTGATCTTTCGTGAATTCAGCATGGGATTCGAAGATGAAAAGCTCCGTCAGGATGCTTACCAGCGAGCCCTGCATGTGCTCGAGGATCGCTAGCTCTGGCCGAGTAGATGCATCGCAGCGGATCTCCCGGGGATTCCGCTTACTGCTCCGCCACGTGGAATCGATGATCCGGCAAGAAGAATGCGAGGATATTCTGTCTCGACACCCCATGATCCCACCAGTTCAGCATCGTCAGTGAAGAACCAAGAGGGGGCATTATGAAAGATGTTTCCTTGGTCGAGGTCCAGTTCACTCTCGAGGTCAAGTGCCGTTTTGATTTCAAAGCAGCGCTCGCCCCCGGCTTGTTCTGCCAAGCATGATTCGAAGTCTTCATCACAAACGCGGTTCAGAGCGTCGAGGTACTTTCGCCGTAGTTCACTGCGAACTTTTTCTTGGGCTTCAGGCGTTTTGTCTGCGGCGAAGAGACGGTAGGGAACATCCAGTCCGAAGAGAGTCAGGGTATGCCAACCTGCATCGCAAAGCGATGGGCTGAGGATCGAGGAGTCTGTTAACGTGTGGCAGTAAATTTCCAGCGGAGGATGCGTTGGTATCGAGCCTCCCGCAGCTTCGGCGTATGAAGTCCGCATCTGCTGATAACCCTCGTCGACATGGAACGAGCCTGTGAAAGCTTGCTCGACGGTCCAGCGCTGCGAAGCTTGTGCCGCTTTGATTCGCGGGATTTTTTTCAGCAGCATGTTGACCTTCACCACGCTTCCTTCATCAACAGTCTGGTGACTCCATTCCCTTCCTAGGAGTCTCGCTTGCGTCTTCGGTCCCGCCGAAATGAGAACATGCGGGGCACAGTAGCAGGTTTCGCTCCCTTGCTGATTGACGATGACCGTGTGCTCGGGATGTTCGACGAGGATCTTGATCGCAGGGGCGTTTGTTTGGAACTCGACATGATGATCACGGCACCGGTCGTACAGCTTGCTGACCAGTGCTCCCATTCCTCCGATCGGGACCCGCCACTGGCCCGTTCCTTGACCGATCGTGTGGTAAAGGAAACAGCGATTTTGCAGCAGCGATGGATCATCGGGTTCGGTAAAGACCCCGATCTTGGCGTCGGTAAAGACAAGTCCTCGAACGACATCGCTTTTGAGGTATTCCTCAACAACGTCGCCCAGTGGCCGCTGAACGAAGGCTTCCCATGCGCGTCGCGACTGCGTCGACCGGAGACGCGATTCAAAG
>Ga0169931_10003140_pt1 | contig 26448 bp, 26 predicted proteins | sample Kivu_15m_20L_FD_129675 | JGI IMG/M metagenome (GOLD analysis project Ga0169931, IMG submission 129675) | Freshwater microbial communities from Lake Kivu, Western Province, Rwanda to study Microbial Dark Matter (Phase II) - Kivu_15m_20L... | ecosystem: Environmental > Aquatic > Freshwater > Lake...
CCTAGTATTTTCACACCAACGAGAAGTAGTGCGTGAATTATCTCAATTTTTTGAGACAGTAGAAGTTTTCACTACAGAAATCAGCTCCGAGCCCCTGCCAAGAAACGTGAAGGTCTCTCATATTCCATGGAAGGCTAATTCACCCCTAAGCAATGTAGTAACTGTTCTCAAGCTTCTTTATCCAGCTCTCATTAGAAATCGTACTTCTGTACTCTTTTCTCACATGACAGATGTTCATGCGGCAGTACTCGCGCCCTTAACTTGGCTTCTTAAAGTGCGACATATTCTTTGGTACGCACACGCCAAAAACTCGAAATATCTTATTTGGTCGTCTTTCTTTGTTTCTAATATTGTCTCTTCTACTCCTGGATCTTGCAATCTTAGTATCAATAAGAGGAAGGTTCTTTATATTAACCAAGGAATCGATTCTAAGAAATTTCCTTATCATGCTCGTTCATTGGAACGGCTTCGAAAGATTTTATACTATGGAAGATTAGATCCATCCAAGAATATACACATATTCTCTGATATTATTTTTGAGCTAAATCGTATTCCCGATACATACTCAATTGATATCTTTGGACGACCCGGTAACTTAGAATCTGAAAAATATTTTTTTGGTGTTGCGTCATCACGCAATGTCAAAAGCCAAAAATCCTCAATCGCATTTCATGATCCAATTGCAAGAGCTCTAATTCCAGGCATTGCCAAGAATTATGATATGTTCCTAAACCTCTTTAGTGGATCCCTTGACAAAACTTTGATTGAAACTACTTTTATGGGGATGCCTGTCATCACATGGAATAGGGAGTATTGCTTACAGTTTGGTACATGGAGTAATTCTCCAGTAAGAGAAAACCTTGGCTTTATCATCAAGGAGTTCCAATCAATCAATTCATTAAAGGTGACTGAATTGCACAAAGAGATTCATAGGCGCTTGGAGTTAGCAATAAGAAATCATTCGTTTGATAGTTGGATAAGTCAACTCGTTGGGGTGCTTAAAAATGGGGAGACTAAGTGAATTACTCGATATTGCATGTCATAACAACGATTGATCTTGGTGGGGCAGAAAAACAGTTGTTAACTTTGGCAGCCTGCCAAAAGGAGGCAGGATTTGATGTTGAAGTAATTTTCCTAAAGGATAAGCCCACTCTGCTGCAGGATTTTTTGGGTCTTGACGTTAAAGTTGATTTAGATTTCGCCCAATTAGGGTTTTTAAAGCAGTGGTTTAAACTCAAAAGACGAGAGTTTCAAGAAAATTCAGTTGTTCATGCACATTTACCCAGAGCTGAACTTTTATGCGCTCTCTCTTTAAAGCCAAAGAGTTTTATTGTTACCCGCCACAACAGCGAAGCTTTTTTTCCTAAATGTCCAGCTATACTATCTAAATTACTTTCGAGATTTGTTTTAAGAAGATCATTTGCGTCAATTTCAATTTCTAAGGCAGTTGCAAACTATCTAAAGACATCTGGAGAGATGAGTGGCAAGCAAAACAATCATGTTATTTACTACGGGGTAAAGGATACTTCTGTTTTATCGAGAAGTTATCCGCTAGTAGTATCCAGGCCAATTCTTATAGGAACCGTTTCGCGTCTTGTATCCCAGAAGAATATTCCCCTTCTTCTGGGAGCACTTAAGGAGTTAAATTCCCAAGCATCACCTGGATTTGATCTCACTATTGTGGGCTGCGGCCCTCTAGAGGCCAAGCTTCTGTCATTGTCAGCCGACTTAGGAATTGAAAAAATGGTCACATGGAAAGGACAGCTACAAGAAGTTTCGTCTTTCTACAGTTCCTTGGATGTATTTGTGCTCCCTTCTGACTATGAGGGTTTTGGGTTGGTTTTGTTGGAAGCAATGTCTCAAGGAGTACCTGTAATAGCCAGAAGGATTTCTGCGATTCCAGAGGTGATGGGAGAAAAACATCCAGGTCTTATTGATTCAACTAACCCCTTTGATCTTGCTTTGAAAATACAGGAGCTTATTTTTGACCAAGACACCCAGAGGAGTTATCTGCAATATCAAGCCCTCCGACTTAGGGAGTTCCCGATTGAAAAATCTCAAAGAGAGCACGAACGCCTTTATTTGAGCCTCCTAATGCAAACAAAGTGAGTATGTAATGATGAATGAGGCATCGAGATTTTTCCCAGCGCTAAGGGTTCACTCTTGGGGTGGACTAGGGTCACAGCTCTTTACTGCTCAGCTGATACTAAAATTGAAGCACAGGTTCCCTCACAGGAAAATCAAAGTCATAGTACATACTGCCGGTGTTACAAGAAGGGAGGCTGAATTCGACTTTAAGACTCTTGGGGTTAAAGTCAAGCAAATTGAGGACTTTTCCTTTAGAGACAAAAAATCAAGAGGTGAAGTATCTTTTGATAAATTTCAAACTGGATTCTTCCTTTTAATAAAACACTTAGGCCTACTAATTCTCAGAAAATTTCATTTCATAATTAGTGCTGATGATGAAGAACAATTTGCTTTATTACGAATCTGGACCTTCATGATTAGGGGTCACTACACTCAACTGGCCATAGAAAGAGATATAGTAAGAGAGTTATATGAATTGGTTTCAAACCAAGAGAAAGTCTCGAGCCGCGATGAGTATAAAATCATCGTCCATTGTAGATTGGGTGACTTGCTCAAATTGAGTCAAAAATCCCCTATTGACGCTCTGCGGTTAGATACTCTTCTGGAAAATCTGAATGTGAGCCCCCAAGCTGTTTTAGTTGTAACCGATAGCACTTTTAATGAATTTATGGAGTACTCGACTGGAACAAGAATTTTGAATAACTGTCAGCACGGAAATTTTAGATCATTTGAGACGTTACAAAAATGTATTTTTGCCCAAGATTTTATCGGTACCAGCGCAAAACTATCTTTGTGGGCTGCGATTTTTCGGTATTTTTTAATGAATATGAATACCTATCTTCCTGAAGATTTAATCTGGATAAAAAATACAGGCTTAAAAGCAATATGGTACTAGAGAGCATAAACTGGTAAGTCTTTTAGGCCATTTCTTTACACACTTAATACATGAACTCCCTTTAATATTATCACTTACATTCGGTAAAGAAAATACTAGACTTTAATGGATTGTCAATTCGCTTACAGTGGATGATGTTTGAGCATATTCACATTCTATAATTTACTCCTTAAGTTGGCGCTAAGATTGAAATAGTATGCAAGCCCCCCTAGACTCGCCCTGTGAAAATCAACGAGCCTTATATCGTTGCAGAGCTAGGTAGTGTGCATGATGGGTCGTTTGGAAACGCAATAAAGCTAATACAATTAGCGGCTGATGTTGGCGCAAATGTCGCAAAGTTCCAGTTGCATATTGCTCATGCCGAAACGACATTTAATGCTCCTAGTCCTAGTTATTTTTCAGAAGAATCGCGTTATAAATATTTTGAGCGCATAGCTTTTACCGTTGAACAATGGACACAACTATACCAAGTGGCAAAGTCAAAAGACTTAGAATTTGGTTGCTCTGTATTCTCTTCTGAATCTCTAAACCAATTACTGAATACTGGTGTAGATATTGTAAAAATTCCTTCTGGCGAGGTGACAAATGTTTCACTGCTTAAAGAAGTGGCTCATACATGCTCTAGGGTTCATATCTCTACCGGAATGAGTAATTTTAGGGAAATTGATGTGGCGGTTGAGATTTTGAGCCAAGTAAAAGAACTTGTTCTCTTCCAATGCAGATCTCAGTATCCGGTTCCAGCCGACAAGATTGGGTTGAACGTTATTAACGAATTTACTCAAAGGTATGGAATTCCAATAGGGTTTTCTGATCACTCAACAGGCGTTGAAATGAGTATTGCTGCAATTGCTTTAGGAGCTGTTGCGGTTGAGAAGCATCTAACTTTTTCGAGAAATATGTATGGCAGTGATGCATCGAACGCCTTAGAGCCTAATGAATTTAGGATTTTAGCAACTGGGGTTAGCAATGTTTGGACTGCTCTACAAAATCCAATTATTAAAGATGATATCTCTGATCTAATGGAGATACGGAAAGTTTTTCAAAAGAGTATTGCAGTTAGAACTTCTTTAAATCTAGGACATGTAATAGTGGAGAGCGACTTAATCTTCTTAAAGCCAGAAATTGGAATCCCAGCTAGTGAAATTCATCTGGTGATTGGTAAGCGCTTATCTCGCCCTCTTCCAGCACGCAGTGTGATTGAACCGAGCGACCTGCAATGAACAGAGTCGTCTTCTTTATTGGCTCTAGGGCGAACTACGCAAGTATCAAATCAGTAATCTTGGCCTGTAACTCCCATTCAAATATCGATGTTCAAGTTGTAGTTTATGCTTCTGCTGTCTCTGATAAATTTGGTGAATTGCTCAAAGTGATTAGATCTGATGGTATTTTCATTACTCGCGTAGTCGATACGCTTATTCAGGGTGATAGCCCTCAAGGAATGGCAGAGTCAACAGGATTAGCACTTCTTAAGATTCCTCAATTATTGTCTGAGTTGAATCCAGATGTTGTTGTTACTGTTGGCGACCGATTTGAAACACTAGCGGTGGCTGTATCTGCCGCGTACATGAATAAATTACTCGCTCATACTATGGGTGGTGAAATTACGGGCAGTATCGATGAAAGTGTCCGACATGCAATCACTAAATTGGCCCACATACACTTTCCGGCGACCCCAGATGCAGCAAGAAACTTGAAATTACTTGGTGAGATTGATGAATCAATACATTTAGTTGGTTGCCCGCGTATAGACCTTATCGATGACGCTCTTAAAATCAGCATTGCCCAATTAGTTCCAAGACTGAGTGAATTTGGTATCGGAGAAGATATAGATGTATCTAAGCCATTCTTACTAGTTTCACAACATCCAGTAACAACTGAATTTGAAAAAGCTGACACTTATATAGCTGCAACTTTAAGCGCTCTTGACGAGATTGCCATTCCTACTATTATCCTTTGGCCAAACTCTGATGCCGGCCATGATCACTTCAATAAGTCAATTCGCTCATGGCAAAAAAAACCAGCGTCTTACCCTAGGCGTTTATTCAGAAACCTTCCGCCTGAAACGTACCTTCGGCTAATGTCCCTAACTTCTTGCCTTGTCGGAAACTCCTCAAGTGGACTACGCGAAGGTGCTTTTATAGGCACTCCCGTCATCAATATTGGTTCCCGTCAAGCCGGCAGAGAAAAAACAATAAATGTTAAAAATGTTGATCCTTTGGTAAGCGAGATTGTTTCAGCAGTTAAATTGCAAATTAAGCATGGCCCTTACCCGCGCTCATATCTATATGGAAACGGTAATGCAGGAGTTAAAATTGCTGAGGTTCTTGGCTCTTCCCTGGAAATATCACTTCAAAAGCAATTGAAGTTTTAAAGTGACTCGAAATTTAGCTCTAATTCCAGCTAGAAGTGGCTCCAAGAGACTCCCCGGCAAAAACACTCTCAACTTCATGGGTAAGCCACTAATTCAATGGAGTATAGAAGCAGCCTTATCCTCAACATGCATTGATGATGTTGTTATTTCATCTGATTCAGATGAAATCCTTGCCCTGGCAAAAAAATTAGGTATTGAGTATTTGCATAAGAGAAGCGCCATCAATAGTGATGATAGTGCATTAATGCAAAGCGTCGTTCAAGAAGCACTTGAGTATCTAGAGACAACAAGCACGCTTATTCCCTCAAATCTAATTTTGCTTCAACCAACTTCTCCTCTTCGGATGGCAAAAGATATTGATGACGCATTCGAGACATTTGCTAAAGAAAGTATAATAGATTCACTTATCAGCTATACGCAGCCGCCTGCCAACCTAAGCACAAGTAAATTAATGAAATTAATGCCCCTAGGTTTTATTGATCCCACTTCAATATCCTCTATATATGAACCACCAAAAGCCCCTGAGGTTTTAAGAAATGGGCCTGCAATTTGTATCTCTCGTCTACCCAAGGCAAAGGATTTTCTTATACATGGCCAAATAAGAGGTTTTGAAATGCCATGGTCAAGGTCCATAGACATTGACACAAAAGAAGACTTCCTTCTAGCTGAGTATTATGCCAGTAAATTCTTCACTGATAGGTGAAACTCTTCATAATTCCTTTAAATACTTTTAATGAAATGTTTATAAGGCTCAAAGTTTGTTCGAAAGATAGAGAAATCATTTGTCTTTGGTTAGTAGCTTTAAGACTCAATTTGGTATTGTGCAGTCATGAATGTCTCGTTGCAAAGTTTTGCATCTTTCTTTAGTTTAGATGCCGATTCACGTAGAGTGAAAAATCTTGTACTTAAAAGAAGATATAGAAAATACAGCAACAAAATTCTAGTTGAAGCTTGGATGAGTCCAAGTATTTCATTGGGGTTGGAAAGGTTTCTCCCCCCTTTGATTGAGCGATTGAGAGCAGAACCGATTTCTTTCTATGGTACTTATGGGGGATTAGGAACAAGACTAAAGGAGGCTCTAAGGTTGCGATTTTCCTTTTATGGACACATTGGGATTAGAAAGTTTAAGCTTTTTTCCTTCTCAAGAAAGCCGGACAGATATAAACAATTAGCTGAGGTTCTCATAAGTCAGAACCGAAGTCCTGAACAATTCGAAAGACTGAAGTATCGTAACGTACTAGTTGGAGATACAGTTTATGATTCATTTCTCCGAGGCAACAATCTACCTACTATTGATTTCAGCCATCCTGACTTGCTGGAGAAACTAACTAATGCTCTACGCTACATTGATATTCTTTACGATTACTTTTCAGTCGAGGAAGTTAAAGCTGTTTGCATAATTGAATCCACCTATATGCTGGCGCTTCCTGGACGCGTTGCTTTTGAGTTCAATATTGAAGTTTTTATCATTACTCATTCGAGGGTCTTCCATTTAAGTAAAGAAGAGTACATTGGTTTTCATGAGTTTCTTAATTTCAACTCAGTCTATGACTCTCTCCCTCGTGAAATCAAGAATTGGGGGACGGATAGAGCAAAACTTGCTTTGCCGACGATCTTGGCAAGGGCAGGATTCGAGTTAAACTCCAAGGTGAGCTTTAACCACTTTCCTCAAGGCCATTCCTACAAGTTAAAGAAACCTCTGAAGCTGTTAGTGCCGGCACATGACTTTTTCGACTCCCCGCATCGAGTTGGGTTCGCCTTTTTTTCAGACTTCTATGTTTGGCTTTCTTTTCTCAACTCTGTCGCTTTAGAAACTAACTATGAGTGGTATGTCCGGACACACCCAAACGCTAGACCCTGGAATCAGGAAGTGCTTAATTCTGTCTTCGAGAGTAACCCTTCGGTCACACTCTTGTCACCTGGGGTACCAAATGCTGAATTAGTGGAAATGGATTTCAGTGCAGTCTTAACTGTCTTCGGCACAGTCGGCTCAGAATGGCCTCTTTATGGTGTACCGGTAATCAATGCTAGCTCTAGACATAAGCATATGAATATTGCTGGAAATATAACCCCGAAAAATAAGGACGACTACATTCAGTTAATGTGGAGACTAGATTCAGCGGAGTTTCATGAAGAGAACTCTCAAGAATCTTGGAGTCAATATATATTTATGAGAGACTTTTATATGCAAAAATCATTTAACACAAGATTCTTCGAGGAAATCGCTCTCGAAATGGGAATTAATTTAGAGCAACTACGACGAGGCTTTGATTGGAGTTTTGCACATAACATAATGCGCAGTGAGCAGTATCCGAGCGCCATGATTGAAGCGGGGTTTAAAAAGTTTATTGAATCTGGGGAATATTTTTTAAACCGAAAGCACTTTGGTCTCGAGGGAAATATTTCCCATTTTGAAACGCTCAAGTAATCCAAAGAGAAGAAATTTCCGACTAGCAGGTGATGGTTCTTCTCATTTAAGTCGGCATATTTATGTTTTTCTGAATTACTTGTTAACTTAACTAAAAGAACTCCAATATGGGTCGGCCAATTGAGCCCTCTCTCATCTTTTCTATTGCTACATTAATGTCAGAGAACTTAAAAGTTGTTACTGGAAAATTGTTCCAGCTTAGTTCTCCTGATTCAAAGAGATTCAGTATAAAAGGTATGTCTTCATCTGGTATGGAGCCACCACCCTTAGACCCAGTTATGCTCTTCCCAAAATGCAGAGGAAGTGTATAGATTCTTGCTTTACTTCCCAGTTTGGGTACGCCCACTAACACGATACGACCACGTTCAGAAGTCGCTTCATAGCAGAACTCAATCATTTCAACAGCACCTGTAGTCTCAATCGCTACAGAAAGATCAATGTGTTTCGGGAGCAACTCATTCAGAACCTGAATGGCCCCTTTCGTGTCACCTGAATGAATAAAGTGTGAAGCCCCTAACCTCAAGGCCTCATTTCGTTTGGACTCGTGTTTATCAACAACGATGATTGTTGGAACTCCTTCAAGTTTCGCAAATTGCAGAATAGCATTACCAACTCCACCGAATCCCGTAATCATTAGCGTATCTCTGCGACCTAAACTAGCCTCTCTATCAACCACACCCAGTGCTGTAGTTAAAGAACAACCCAGCAACGGGAGCTGACGTGCCGGTGAAGCACTATCTACTCGAGTGACTCTATTCTCAGAAACTATGGAGTGTTGGTTGAAAGTGGTCACCCACCCTGCGTTAACAACATTATTTTCCCGACTGTACCTCGGAGGTCTTGCTACGATGCCACTTCCCGGTCTCCAATGCAGTATAACAAAATCTCCTTCTTTCACCTTCGTGACACCTGGTCCAATTTCTACGACTTGAGCAAAACCTTCGTGCCCTAGCAGGTGGGGTAAAAAATTGTCTGGTCCTTTAGCCGCATCGATTTCATTTATTTGTGCGCCGCAGATTCCGCTTGTAATCATGGTAACCAGAATCTGACCAAACTGAAGTTGATTTGGCAGTTTAATCCAGTCTAATTCCAATTGTGAGCCCGTCTGAACCAAGATAGCGGCTTGTGTCTCTTTAATCTCCATAATTAAAAGTAAATGAACTCATAGTCGCCGCTGTATCCAACTTTCTCAAATAGCCACTCCCAAGATTCAACACTTATAAGTGTCTCTGCTGTTAACGCCCAACATTGTAAATTGAATTGCTCAATCTCGTTTCGAAAACTTTCAACCATAACATAAGCATCTTTCCCCACTCTCTCTACCTCAGTCAAGGCACGGTCAATCTCATTTAGATGTAGATTGTGCAAAGTTCCAAGTGAAATAACCAAATCAAAAAAATTATCCCCCCAGGGATACGCATCTTGAGCACGATGAGCCATCAGTTTGGCATTTAAATCCTTGGGGGCAGATTCAAGTCCGTGTTTAGACAAATCAATTCCATGAAGTTCTATATCAGGATTGATTAGTTGCATTTCATAAAGCAGATAAGCTTTACCGCAACCAACGTCCAAAACTCTGCTACCCGACACTAATCCGAATCTGTCTATCAGCGCCTGGGCCACTGGTCGCCATCGCCCAGGGATATAATTATAACCACCGTAACCGTATCTTCGATTCCCATCCCAATAATCCACACCATACTTTTTTGCTACCAACATTGCCTCAACTTTATTGTCAGTCATGCGCTCGAGACAATTTCTCTGAGTTGCATTGTGTAAGGGACTTACCAACTCTAAAAGTTGACCTTTTGTGCTCATTTCAACAACTCTCTACTAATGTTTTCTGGAGTTATACCATTGTGTTTAAAATGGTCTATCTGAGAACCATATCTCCTTATGTAACCAAATCCAAGTGAAATAGATTTCAGCGTAGATGCGTCTAGCCCATATGAACAATAAAAGTGTAGAAGTTTTGTAAAAAGCCCTCCTTGTTCCTGGTGTTCTTCAATGACTAGCACTCGTTTCTTGCGCTGCAACAATTTAATAAGGTTAGGTGAAAAAGAGTTAAGTTTTGTGATATGCACAATAAGTGGAATATTCTCCTTGGGAATGAGTTTTAGTGACTCCAAAATAGGTTGCAAGCACACCCCAGTTGAGACTATTACTCGCTCCGAATCTTTGTCTCCAAGAAGTTTGAATTGATTATCTTCAGAATCTTGTAACTGATTGGAAACGGTTTCCTCATCGCCTTTCCCAAAACGAATGTATGCTGGAAAAGGATTATCCACCTCCAACTTCAATAGATTTGTCATCTCAAGTGCGTCACAAGGTGCATAAACATTGAGTTCAGGAATGTTTAGCATGTGTGCCAAATCATCCACTGCAGTATGAGTGGGGCCAAGGGGCGCGTAGACCATTCCCCCACCACTTGCTAGAATCTTTACGGGTAATTTGTGTAAGCAAACATCGAGTATAATTTGTTCAAGAGCTCGCCTTGTCAAAAAGTTAGCAATAGTATTTAGAAAAGGTATGTATCCTTCTTTAGCCAATCCCGCTGCAAATCCAATCAAGTGTTGCTCAGATATTCCCTCCATCAAGAATTGCTCAGGCAACTCTTGCTTCATCATTGCCAGCGTACCTTCAGACAAGTCAGAACCAATAAACAATACTTTCGGGTTGGCCTTAGCCAACTCATAAACTGTTAAAAGGGCTTCTTGTCTCATTTATGGGATCTTAAAAGTGTGTCTATTTCATCTGTGGAAATCTTAGCTTTATGGTGCCATTTGGCGGAATTTTCTGCGGGAATTATACCTTTACCCTTTATTGTATGCGCAATTATCGCAACAGGCTTAACACCTACAGTATTATTCAGAGCTTCAGTCAAATCTTTTCTCGAATGTCCGTTTACTTCATGACAAGTAAACCCGAAAGCTTGAAACTTTTTCACTAGGTTTTCTTGTGGGAGAACTTCCTTTAGCGATCCAAACGCTTGCATGTCATTATGATCAATGATGACCTTTAAGTTAAATAGCCGATGTTTAGAGGCATGCATAATGCTCTCCCAGATTGACCCTTCGCCTAATTCTCCATCCCCTAGTAGAACAAAGACATTTCGTTTCTCGTCCTTCATTCTGATGGCTTTGGCGACTCCAACTCCCACTGCAAGTCCGTGCCCAAGTGAGCCTGTCGAAAATTCCACGCCTGGTAACTCATGCCACTCTGGATGGCCCCCTAAACGAGACTCAAAGCTACAAAACGTCTTTAGTTCTTCTTTAGCAAAGTAACCGTGCTGTGCCAAGACTGCGTACAGTGCTAGACATCCGTGACCTTTACTCAGAATGAAAACATCGCGATTTGCCAAATTTGGTGTTAACGGGTTGTGAGTCATGACAGAGTCATACAAAGTACTGATTATCTCCAACGATGAAAGTGCAGGCCCTAGGTGCCCTCGCCCACTCGACGAGATAGCTTCCAGAACCATGCGCCTCAAAGCTACGCTTCTCGAGTCGAGCTCCTCAATAGAGGCAGCATTTCTACAATCCACCACCGTATTATCGCATACTTTTGAATTCAAGGTATGTTTTGAGTTGCTCCGCATTCCCTAAATTTAGTAAGTATTCGCAGTAATCAAGATAATTAAAAGGGTTTTCATAGTTAGTATTAAAGCCAATGAAACGATTCTCAAGTGAATCAGTAGACCTACGCAATGAGATATAGGCCCACTTCAACGCTATAGCGGCAAGAAACCCAGTATGAGTGAAAGACTCGCTAATTTTCAGTTCTCGGATCATTGCTAGAATTTCAAATGAATCAAAGATACCTTTCGGATGTGAAATTAAGTCACTAAATAGTTTTGCAAACGAATCTACTCCAAAAAATTCAAAATCAATAAAGTAAAACTTACCAGTGTCGGACTGGATCAAGTTGTGGGGACCAAAGTCTGAGAAAGATAGTGTCAAGTCATACCTGAAGCAATCCCCATTCAGTGTTTCATTGACTCTATTGTATAGAACTTGCAGTTCCTTCAAAAATCTTTTAGGGATGTTTGCGATCTTGCACACTTGCGCATTTCGGACCGCTAGTTGATTAGTCAGATCCTCAATTTTTACGACCCCATCAACAGCTCGCACACTAGTTTTGTTCTCAATATACATCTCGTTCAAAGCTTTTATTGCATTGCGAATTTGCTCTTTTGCCGCGAACAAATCTGAAATCGGTCCGCCTGGTACCCACTCATAGAGAATTGATTGTGGATTGAAAGAATGGGCAATCAATTTTGGGGCTAGAATTCTGGATTCTACATTTAGAGTTTGGAGTGCTTCAACTTCATGAGCAAGACTTCTGTCTCTACGTTCTTTGCTTCCTTTGTATATCTTAATTGCAAAGCTCGGCTGATTTAAGTATACTTCGGCTACAACACTATTTGACCCATCAATTATTTGCTTGATTTCCGCTTCACGTAATCCATAGCCCGCTATAGCTTCGCTAATTTGATTTTGGAGATTCACAAGTATTCAATCTCAGTGAAGTTGTCTATCTGGGTAACCCAATCTAAATCCTCAGCTTTGTTTCGAAACAAGAAACTCTTTAATCGTCGAGGATAGGAACTCGATTCAAAAACCTTGGGTAAATCGTCTACGTAATGGCTTAAGTTCGAATTACTTATCCCCTCTAATTTCTCGATAAGTGAATCATAAAAAAATAGATTATTGCCTATTTGAAAATGCTGTTCTAATGGTGAATTATTAAACCAATTGATAAAATTAATCCTTAATGGGGTTCCGCCAAATTTAAGAGGTATGTTTTGAGTCTTATGGCTATGGATTGAAAGCTTCCAACCATTATCAGATAACTCGTCGATAAATTCAATAGCTCCATCAGATATTGTGGCAAATTCTATACCCTCTGTATACAACCATGCTTGCGCCATAGTCCAATTCTCAGTGTCAACTTTTTCTGGCTTCAGGTAACTACGTAATTCGCCAATGGTATGCATTATAGGAATACCATTTTTAATGCAATATGTGGCACAACTCTTAGAGTAATCAACAAGTGTATTGTCCAAATCAAACCCAAAATGTTTCATGTCACTTCAGATTTAATTCTTTCATGCGACTTATATTTATGAATCTAGAGTCAAGAAGTGGCTGGGGAGAACCGAGCCGATGAAAATTATCTCGTAGATTCCTCACCGCATCATTAACTGAATATTTGGTTGTAAATCCTGTTTTCAACTCGATTTTTGTTGAGTCGACACGATATGAGCGTAAGTCATTAGTATCTTCATATTCTATTGGTATATTTGAGTCGATTTCTTCCTTCACGGCTTCGGCTATCTGTCTTACGGTTAGGTTGCTTGAGCCAACATTAAAAATCTCGCGGTTAATTGAGTTAGCATCCGCTTCGAGTAAGTTAATGTAAGAATTGACCATGTCCTCGATGTGCAGATTTGGGCGGTACTGCTCGCCACCAAAAACATGAATTTTTTTGTTAATCAGCGCATGGGCCGTTAGGATGTTGACCACTAAATCCAAACGCTGACGTAGGCTAAACCCACATACCGTTGCTGGCCTGGAAATGGTGAAGGTGAACTCGGTTCCCACCTCATTCAGAAGGATTTCTTCACACATAGCCTTAAATCTTGAATAATCTGTTAAGGGAAGTAGCGGAAGGTCCTCTGTAACCTTTTCTTCCTCTCGTACGCCGTAGACAGATGATGAGGAAGCATAAATGAAGCGTTGAATTCCAGATTTTTTCAATAGCTTTATCAAAGGATAAAAACAATCAAGATTGATTGACTTACCCAGGCTTGGATTCAAATCAAATGATGGATCATTCGAGATACAAGCCAAATGTATTACTGAAACAACGCCTTTTAGCGTCTCGCCAATGGTTTTGATATCTCGTATGTCTGCCTTCACAAGTTCCAAACGTTTGGAATCTAAACCCGTAAACTGTGACTGTCCAAACCAAAAAGTGTCATACACGACAACTTCATAACCTCTCGTGATTAAGGTGTGTACTAACTGAGAACCTACATACCCAGCCCCACCCAAAACTAAAACTTTTCCCATAGAATTATTCTAGGGGCTCAAATACTCAAGCTACGCTCATTTACCGATGTCGAAAGCTGCTCGACTAATTCAATACATGATTGCTTTAGTTCTAGTGCTTCATGTATCGGAACCAATTTTCCGTTGCCTTGGCAATAGATTCTTGATTCCAAATGGGTGCATCAGACCAGTCCTTAATGTGATCTAGCATCGATCGGACTCCGTCCTCAAAGGAAACTTTTGGGCTCCAGCCCAATTCCTTGGTAATTTTTGATATATCCGCATATGTACAATCAGGTTCACCCGGTCGTTTGGGGATATAAACCACACGTCCGCGTAACAGTTCTATGAGTTTATTGATTGAATATGTACTACCCGACCCAACGTTGTAGATTCCATTACTTCGCGATTCCAAAGCTCTTAGAATCGCGTCAACCACATCTGAAACGTATGTGAAGTCTCTGGTCTGTGAACCGTCGCCAACAACGGTAAATGGTAGCCCAGCCAGTTTTTGCGCGAGAAACACCCCGAACACCGCACCATAAGATCCAGATGTTCGAGCACGTGGTCCGTATACATTAAATAATCGCAAGCTAGTCGTAGGGATCTCATAAACCTCTCCCCAGTGAATCGCTATTCTTTCCCCTAAATACTTCGTTAAGGCATATGGGTACCTTGGGTTGATATCCGCTGACTCCTGGGTAGGAAATATTTCCGGAACCCCGTAACATGAAGAAGAGGCAATATAAATGACCTTTTTTGCGTTGATGTAGCGGGCAAGTTGCATAACATTAAAAGTTCCTACTACGTTTACAGAGAAGTAATCCTCAGGATTATCAATAGAGGGCACTATGTCTGCCAAAGCTCCTAAATGTAAAATTGCTTCTAGACTCTTGGATACCGATTTCAAATTATCCAGATCTCGAATGTCAACTTTTCTGAAGGTGAAACTCTCACTTAGTAGCGCCTGCTCGAGATTTCTCATGTTTCCTGTTTGTAAATTGTCAATACCAACAACGCTATAACCTTGAGAAAGCAAAAGATCAACTAAATTGCTTCCAATAAACCCTGCTGCTCCAGTCACTAACACCCTCACGCGCCCAATTCTATATCTTCTTTCAAAGAAAGGAAATTGACGTTAGTTTCTCTTCTATAGGGCTCGAGCCTACTTTCAGTTTTAAACATTAGTGTGGCGATCTACTCTGTTCGGCCATATGAGTGTCGATAAATGCTATTGTGCACTTATGTTTCGAAGGTTTCTAAGTCAAATCGTCATCTTGCGAAAATTGTATCAAATCACTCATTTGCTTTACATGATTCTAGTACTATTAATTGTTGCTCTCCTAAAAACTCCAAGAGGTGCAAACATTTATATCTTGCACATTGGAGGATTTGGGAATGTAGTCAATCAGTCCGATATATTCTTTTCGAATATAGACGGAGATGGTTTCATTATTTGGCTTTATACCCCAATACGACATAATCCTGAGGTAAAGAGACTCTATGGATCAAGGTTTATACCGGTTAATCGAGGTGCAATATTTAGAGGTTTCCGCTACGAAAATGCCGCTATTGAGTGTTCTGCTATATCTAAGGTAAAATCACTCTTGTCAAGAAGTATATTAAGAAGAAATTTATTCCAATTACAAGACCTTAAACACATAGCAACTGAAAAGGGGATTGAAACCGAGGATAATGGGTGGGGTTTCTGGAAAAACAAACTCTGGTTTCTTAATCTTCCTAGAGATAACGCCAACCTTCCTTTCCTGCAAAGACAATTTTCTGAGGAGTTCAGAATTTTGGATGATGCCCTAGGCGATAATGTCTGTTCTCTCTATCTGCGAAAAAAAGGGGACGCTAGCGTCTTCAATGACTACTGTCGAAACAACAAAGACTTGGAAATGTATTTACCAATTCTTGAAATACTCAAGGAATTTAGCTTTTCTGTCTTAGTTTATGGCGACTTGTCTTCTCGTGACATGGATGTGTGCTCTCGGCTCTCTTGGGTGCATACTTTCCAAGATTTCGGGCTTTCTAAGCCGGTCTGGGATATTTTTGCACCTGTCTACTCTATTTTTACAATCGGCGCATCTGGTGGGGGCTTGCAAATCCCTGTATCACTCGGAAAGAAAGTACTACTTCTGGACGCATTTGGTTTCTGGAATTGGTTTCCAAATTGCCTTCATTCTTTCAAGTCTATTGCGAATAATGAGGGTGCTATTTTGAATCCCATTCACTTTCTAATAAATGACACTGATACTGATGAATTGGCTCAACTTACAATACAATTTCAACCGTCAGAACTTGATGTCAGGGTGCTTTCGGAATTTATGTCTTTACTGCCAAATTGGCCAAATCGCGATCTTCTCATAAACAGGATACAACCCGAAAGCACATCTCACTTCGCTTCCGGGGCAATCATTTCTCGTGAGTGGCTACTGCACAATAAAGTAAACTTCTAGCGCCCCAAAATTATTCTTTAGTGTCCGCTTTCTTTAGCATCTAACATAAACTTAACTAGGTTAGATATGTTGCACAAGTCTTTCAGTTTCGCCACAGATCTTATTATCTACCTCTTTGGATGGAGTAGCAGTGATTCTCTAATTAATAAAGAAATTGAATGACAAATACTCGAGTGGACATCTTCTGCAATCTCATAGTCCCCGGGCTTCAACTTCAAATCAATAGTGAAATCTGAACACTCTGAGACTTTAGAATCTTTAAAGCCAACGAGTGACATGGTAGTCATGCCCAGTGAACTTGATGTTTCAACACAGGCTAGAATATTTGGAGATAATCCTGATGAGCTTATAGCGAAAAGTACATCTCCTGAATTTCCCAAATTACTCAATTCTTTGCTGAAGATCGAAGAGTAGTTGTAGTCGTTACTTATTGCTGTCAAAAGTGAATTATTTGAGCCTAAACAAAAAATCTTGCATTTCTTTCCTAAGTCAATTCCTATCTTGCTCAAGTCGGTAGTGAAATGTGACGCAATAGAAAACGAGCCACCGTTACCGCAGACAAAAAGGCCTCTCCCTTCGAGGAAAATTTTAGTCGCTATTAATGTGGCGAAAATGTCTACAAGCCCTGTGTCAACTCTTTGCAGTTGTTCAGAAACGCGTTGCATATGCATTCGGGCTCTCCCTTTTCTGAACTATAACAGACCGAAAACTTGAAAGAGAAATGTCTTCCGTTTTTCCAAGTCAGTGATAGATTGTATGAATGGGAGTTTACATGGAGTGGCACGAAATCCAAGGTTTAGTTTCAAAACTACGTGCAAATGGAGATACTATAGGGATGTGCCATGGAGTTTTTGACTTATTACACCCCGGCCATATTTCTCACTTTGAGTATGCAAAAGGATTAGTAGATTTTCTAGTTGTAAGCGTCACTGATGATAGCTTTGTAAATAAAGGACCCGGAAGACCATATTTCAAAATTCAAGAGAGAATTCAATTCTTAAAAGCAATAAACTCAATTGACTGTGTGGTGATTTCCAGGAAACCAACTGCTATAGACTTAATAGGAGAGATTAAGCCCGATATCTATTTCAAAGGGCCTGATTACAAGAAATTGGAAGATGATGTTACTGGTCAGATCTTGCAAGAGAAGAAAACAGTTGAACAATTTGGGGGTACATTGAGATTCACCGAGGGATTCACATCGAGTAGTTCTAGGTTAATCAACACCGCCTTCTCTACGTTGCCCGATGAAACCATCAGTTGGCTCAAAGAATTTCGCGGTAAACATTCACTAAATGAAATCTACAAGTATTTAGATGCTATTACACAACTTAAAGTTACCGTTATCGGCGAGGCAATAGTGGATGTCTACACCCAAGTAAGTGCACTAGGAAAAACTAGCAAGGATCCTATACTTGCTTTTCAGTTGGGTGAAACAAAAGTATACCCTGGTGGCGTACTCGCAATCGCTAACTCTATTTCGAGATTGGTGGCTCAAACGAGTCTAATCACATGTACTCGCAAAGACGATGACAAGACCCGGTCTCTAATTAATAGCTTAAACTGTGAATCTTTCGTCATTGAAACAGCAGCGCCAACAATCACCAAACACAGGTACTTCTCAGGAACGACCAAACAGTTTGAGACTTACGATTTTGATCCAATATTTATGTCAAATCTGAATATCTCCGACCTCCTTCCTAAGAAGACTATGCAGTCAGCTGACTTAGTCATCGTTGCTGACTACGGCCATGGGTTCGTAGAGGAGAAGGTGGCAGATTCTATTAGAGACAGTGCAAAGTACTTATGCGTTAATGTGCAGGCCAATGCGGGGAATCGAGGAATAAATAGCCTAGATAAGTACAAACAGTTTGAATTTTTTACAGCAAATAGTGGAGAGATACAGATTCAATCTAGACTCATGAACCCGGATTATGACAAACTAATCAATGAAATCATTAGAGTAAAAAATGCCAAAGGAGCGATTATGACCGAAGGTGAGCGCGGGTTAAGAGTTTACTCGGACCAAATTACACGTGCCCCGGCGCTTGGAGTCAAGGTTGTAGATAAAGTGGGAGCTGGAGACACCGTATTTGCTCTTGCATCATTACTTTTTAAGGTGGAAGCACCACCCGCAATCATTGGATTTCTAACAAACTTTGCCGCTGCCCAAGAAGTCTCTGTTCAAGGGCATCATAAAGCCTTGAGTATTGTAGATTTTAAGAAGCATGTTGGTGTTTTACTAGCTTGAGGCGAATTAAAGCCTAAAAAGATTTACTGAGTCTTGTTTAATTTCAAATACACAGATTTCCTTCTGATCAATTCTCAATTGAAGTCAATCATCATAAATCTTAAAGCTATAGCTTATCCATGCTAATCTTGAGCATGCATTTTGACACGCCTCTCCCGTCCCCCACGCCTGCACTAGGGCAGTCATTTTATGAGCAGAACTTAAATTTAAGACTTGAATATTCTGCTGCCGCACGAGATAACTATGCGAATTACATTTCTTCAAATCGACGTGAAATTCTTCCAAGTTATCGTCCGATTAAACTCGATGTTGAACCTATAAGTAGATGTAACTTCAAATGCACAATGTGCGTAGTAAGCACCTGGGAAAAGGGTAAGCGATCTGATGATCTTACGTTGGAGTCTTTCCAGAGCATTTTACAGAGCGAACCACAGGTTGTTGAGTTAAAGCTTCAAGGGTTGGGTGAACCCCTGATGTTGGGTGAGCCACTCTTTGAAATGATAAATTTTGCCCGTCGTCAATTTATTTGGGTGCGCACTACTACTAATGCTTCTAGATTACACATCAACGAGAACTATCGTAAACTCATTGATTCTAGAATCTGCGAGGTTCAGGTTTCGATTGATGGAGCGACAGAAAAGACTTTTGAAGCAATACGGAATGGAAGTAAGGCAAAACGAGTTTTCGAAAACTGCCAAATTCTTAATTCTTACGCCGCAGGCTCGGGCTGGAATTGCACAAAAATGTGGACAGTAGTTCAATCGGCAAACGTGGGCGAGCTTGAGGCACTCGTAGATACCGCCTTCAATCTCGGCTTCACTAGTCAATGCTTTGCAATAGACCTACATGGCTGGGGACTAGAAGAGTGGAATGAAAAAAATAAAAGATCTGAAAGCACTATGAATAGTTTGAGTTCTCAACGCTTATTAAACTTGGTAGAATACGGGCAAAACAAGGGGATTAAAGTCGAATTTTGGCAAAACTCAACAAAGTACTCAACTTCCAGCCCTGAGAAGTTATGCCCATGGCCTTTTGAGCGAACTATGATTTCCTCGGACAAGCGAGTCACTCCTTGTTGCATGATTTCCAATCCAGACACATTTGAAATTGGTAAGGGATATAGCTCCAATATTTGGGCTTCTGTCGAATATCAAGACTTTCGCACCAAACACTTAAATGGGGATATTCCTGAAGCTTGCAGAATGTGTTATGACGAATGATATATGGTTATTCCCCAACTCCATCTAAGCGGTTCCTTCGGTTCATTGCTAAGCTCTTTGTGTTTGTTTTTCGATTAAATACAAATAACCCTTTAGCGGTTGAGATAGCCCAGGCGATCAATCCAACTATAGAATCCACTTTTGAGCGACAAAGAAACACTTTTGTGTCCGGTCACGGTCGCCTGGTGTGGCGTGCCCGGCATTCTTACCAAGATGAGCCACTCTTGTGCCAAATTATCTCAAAACTAAATTCAGAGGACGTTTTCTTGGACATTGGAGCTAATGTAGGGACCTTTAGTATACCAGCGTCAAGGAAGGCAAAAAGTGTAATTTGTATTGAATCAGATCCTATCAACTATGGTCTGCTGTACCAGAATGTCGTGATTAATGGAGTACAAGACAAGGTCATAATTATCCCCACTTTCCTGGGAAGACATACGGGTTGTTTCCCAATAACCTATCGAGATGTCTCGAAAGGTGATGCTCTCTCCGCTTTTGGTCAGACCTTAAAGTTGCCGACACATAGCCCAAATCTTCATACGATACGCCAGGGCGTGATGACGTTGGATGACCTCTATGGAAATTACGAATTGGAATTGCCAACTGTTGTAAAAATCGACGTTGATGGAAATGAGGAGTTCTTGTTGGCTGACAAAAACCAAGTTTTAAAACAAGCGAAACTCATTTACATTGAATTAAGTGGTTTGCCTCATGATAAAAAAATAGTTGATCACTTGACTCTATGGGGATTTCGACTCTCCAACTCTATGGAGCAGAATGGTCCCACAGCTATTACTTCAAAAATGACGGTGCAAATCTACTCCAAACTTTAAAAGGAGAATTGACTATTTCTGAAAAATGTCTTACAGATCCTTTCTAAAACCTTTAAGTGATTAGTTACTTGGAGAAATACTTAAGCTCGCCATGTTGAGGTTTGCCTGTGCAATATTTGGAGGTGTTATCGTTCCAACACCTAACTCACCGAAATGCCTTCGAACCCAATTCCTCTTAATGCATACTTTCTGGTGTTTGCTTTATTGACTACTCTATTTTGCAGAATATAAACTAGATACTATCAACTATTTGCATGGCTTGAACTATACAATCGTCAATGTCCACGGCGTAGTCATAACTTCCAGCACGGCCAATTGAGTATACGCCGTCTGGCATCAAGTCAAAATAAGCTTGGGCTTTCTCCTTCTCTTTCTTTATTGGCATCGGATAGTGACGTCCATTTGTAGAAGGAATCTCCATTCCAATCAAAGTATTTTTTGCGCTATGCTTTGTAAACTTCTTGTATTCAACAAGTCGAGTGAAACTCTCAGAGTTAGCATAATAGATAAAATAAACATTTTCCGGGAATGCAAATTCTTGAGGTAGCACAATTTTGTGAAAATCTCTACCCACATACGGTAATGCTCCGAAGCAAGTTTCAAACAAATCATCAGGAGAAATTGTGTTGACAATGACATCAAAACTAAACCAATTACCCTTAAAAAACACTCTTTTTTCTTGGATATCGTACTCGTCTATTGTAGAGTTAAGAATTACTTTTGCATTTCTCGTCGATATCTCAAAATAATCGTCATACCCATTATGGGCATAGGGATAACCAGAAATGGCCGTGTCCCATGCCGCTCTGTCGCCTTCTTTCAGCGCAACCCCTTTTGGAGACCAGTTAAACGTATCAATCTGTGAGTTATCGTCAACTTGCCACATCTTTTTAGAGTACGTATCGATAAATTTTTTATACAAAGTTTGTCCGACGCTTCCTATCCAATAGTCCTCCAAGTTTTTTGCGTTGCTAACTCCGACAAGCGCCAATAATTCCTGCTCTATCTGAATCGAATCAGGCATCTCGGGAATATCACTCTTGTTTATTGGAAAGTTGTAGAACTGGTTATCACTCTCTATATAAGTTATAAATTCATGCTCTGGGCACAGACGAATTGGACAGTAGTTGTTCAAGTACTCAAATGCCCGCGAATTCTGGGTTAAAAAGTGGCGTGGACCAAAAGTATACGGGTGTCCTCCCCACCAATTAGTTCTTACACCGGCCCCTAGGAAGGCGCCCGCTTCGATCAGCGTAACATCCCACCCTCCGGCTAATTCCAGTTGGTGCGCTGTCGCACAGCCTGCAAAACCGCCACCGATAATTAATGCTTTCTTATTCATATCTCCAACCTTTTACTTCAATTTTCTCTATAGAGAAATAAAGGAATTAAGCCTGTATAAATTATACACCCGATTCCTATAGATACAGTAGCCATATGGCCAGATACCATCGCAATGTGTTTATGAAGAGGTACAAACAAAGGGTACGTAGCTATCGAAGGAATCAACAAAGAGCCGAGAAGAACATCCCTTACGTTTGTTGAGCAGCTTTTAAACCTATACATTTTTTGAACCATTCTTATCCAACTGAACTTAGAAGCGTCACGGACCTAAAGAACCTCTCCGACCTAATGCATGATTTACGTTCCGAGGAATTGCTTAAGCGTTTTGAGGTACTTACTTCAGCCGAGATGAGTCTTATGCGCTTGATTGCTGAGTATGTTGAGCCCCTCTTTAGGTCACTTTCTTTACCCGCGCCTGGTGCATCTTTACTCAATGCTTTCTATCAACTCCGCATATTAAATGCAGCTTGCAAAATTCTAGTGTGATTGTAGAGATTGGGCCGGGGAGTGGGTATCTAACCCTTTTACTGGCTCTTTCAAGGAAACGACGAGTGATTGCTATGGAAATTACAGAAAACTTTTATGTCTGGCAAAGTATGTTGTTTGAGAGTTTCCCTCAGATTAAACTCAATAGGACTTTTAAGAGTAAGGCGATTGATACAAATGAAATAGACGCAACTATTTTTCATATCCCTTGGTGGGAGACCGCTCAATTGAGAGAAATGCCACTACATCCCGACTTGATAGTAGCGAATCACGTTATTTGTGAGATGCATGAATTGGCACTGAGACACATAATGAAACTTGCAACAACGTGTGAGGTCCCGCCATCTTTTCTGATTGAAGGAGAAGGGGATCAACGAACACGAGGGTGGGGACAAGCAGTACAAATTTTCAGAGAGTACGGCTATGAGATTGAAGCAATTGGGAACAATGTATTTATATTTATATTTATATTTATATTTATATTTCTTGGTACTAACAAAACCTCAAGTATTTGTTACAAGTTAGAGGTGGGACCAATCTTTTAAAAAAGTACCTATATTTTTCTCTTACAAACTTTTGGAACAATCTCAGCGCTTATGAACCTTCTCGGCCTTCATTGTTTACTCCTCTTTTAAATAAATTATCAATTACCGCCTCTACTCACATCAATTCTGTTGGGAAACACATAGAAACACTTCCAACTATTAAAGATGAGAAAAACTTTGACGAATTGAGTGCCATGTTTTCAGAAGCCAAAAACTATAATGAAGAATTTTTGATGTGGCTCCAGCCGATGCCTTAGTCTACTAGGCAAGTACAGTTTTCGATCACTGATATCCCTTGGCTTAGTCGCAAATATTTTAAGGTATCAACTGATTTAGGATGTGTGAATTTTGGACCTTTTCCGTCAGTTCTCAAGCTTAATAAGCAAAATAAATTGAGATATAATGGTTTTGTGAACTTCAAACAAATTATGTCTAAATTAAATGGAATATAGAAATCTATGATAATGCCTAATTCGAATTTTGAAATTCCTTTTAATCAACTGACAACGCTGAAATCCATATTCTCTCAAGATCAAGACTTGCTAATCTTTGACGTCGGTGCAAATGACGGCGCAGGCTCTTTAGAATATTTAAATACTTTTCCTAACTCACACATTGTTGCTTTCGAACCATGTGTGAGTGCTTTCAGTGCTCTGATGGAAAATATCAATCTGAAACCTCGAATCCGAGCTGTAAATTTGGCCCTTTCTGATAGCAACGGCAAGGAAATTCTTTATGTTCACCCCTTTAATATGAACAAGACTTCTTCATTGAACAGAATAGTAAAATCGAGCAATAGTATTCAAAACAGCTTGCATCCTAAAATTAACTCCGGTCTTGAATTTATTTATGAACAACCTACTATTACACAAACCCTTGATAGCTGGTTATCGGAGAATTTGGATATTGCGATAAAATTGACGTCATTTTGTAGTTTGTTAAAAATAGACGTCCAAGGAGCGGAGCTAAGAGTGCTGTCAGGTGCCGAAAAAGTACTGCGCGAGAATCTGTTTGATGTCATCCGACTTGAACTTACTCTTGATGATGTTTATGAGATTCCTAATGATTATGTCCCGGGAGTATTTTCACTGCTGTATTCTGCGAACTATATTTTGTATGACGTTTCACACATTTATAAGGATTTGGATAGAGCGAGAACTCTTTGGATGGACTTGATTTTTGTTCAAGGCGCATTAATTTGATTGTCTTTTCTAGGTTTTGTGGCTTATGGAGGAACAGCCTAATCCATAGTCATTGAATAACGTAAGCATATGCTTAATTAAATAACATTTACTCTATTTGAGTATAGTAACGGTACTGCTTGGTAGTCCTTTGCTTCTTTTGTTACATTACAGAAACAAAAAGGTTTAGATTGAGTATTTCTCTTAGTTTAGTGTGTCTAATTTTAAAATTAATCCTCTGATGCGCCCACTTAAAGCGTTGAGAGCTAGATTAGTGAAGCCAATATTGACAAATACCAACATCGCTGGTTATGTAAAATAGTCAAAAAAGTCTTTGTCTTGACCAAAATGACTTAGGCTTAAATCAGAAAACTTTATCCAGCCAAACTCTGTATATAGATTATGTGAATTAAAGGTTAAGTCAAATCCTCGATCATTCGTAGAGATGTCTTCTATCTCATACTGCAACTCGACCTTTGCTTCCTCGGCCATGGTCCGTATCCACCAGTCGATGGGCTTCGCAAATCCAGGTGCAAAATTAAAAAGACCGAAAGACTTATCTAAAGCCATCTTCGCAATTGACTCAACCAGGTCATTTCTATAAACCCAATCCCTCTGTAGGCTCAAAACGCTTTGGTTATGAATCTTGACTTTGCTCTCATTCAGTATTGAAAAAACAAATCGATTAAGGACACTCTTGCTTGGATTCATTCCACCATAAACTCCGGGAAGGCGCAGGATTAGGAATTGCGATAAAGGCAAGTTTTGAGAAAGTACTAATTCCACTTCATACTTACTATAAGCATAGGCACTTTCTAGCGATATAGGACTATCTTCTGTGAGGGGTAACGAATCGGGAGTACCGTAAACGTCACTCGAACTTGTGTACAAGAAACGACAATTAGGAAAAACGCCCTGTAGGTTTTTTACGCATACTGAAGATTTGCGTATGTCACTTTCGGACCATTCAGACCATTTTGGCTTTGAAGACAAGAAGATTACAGTGTCCTCGGAACTTGGAGAAAGTCCGGTGTCATCCAACCAACTAGAAATATCCTTCAAGCGACTTAAGTCAACTTCGGAACGAGTTGGACTTAGAAAGTCTATTTTTCTCTGTTCAAGGTAACTTTGCAGTCGAGAGCCAATGTAGCCGTGACCTCCAAATATATAAAACACTTCTCGGACTTTACCGTAAATTGTAGAAACTCAATACATCCATTTTTTAATCTAAATGACACTCTAGAGAATATGTAAACTTCGAAAGCTGCCCTTCGTTAAACTATAAAACTCTTTTGAGACGTAAATTATATCCACAAGGGTCGAATCCATGTACTGCCGCGGTTCTGCAATCCTTCTGTAATTCAGATTCAATAATAATTCATTTATTTGCGGCTCCAGGTGCTTTCTTGTGTTAGCTCTATGAATTTCCATCTATAGTACCATTTATTTTGCGTGAGACAGAAAACTTTGGTCTCCTAAAAGAACAGACAATTCGTCTACTTCCGTATCAACCTTGAGGATTGATGTTTCTACCAATATATTTCAATCTAGTTTTAAATTCATCAAGAGTTGTCACAGTGACCTCGTTACTTCCGTTAACCGGGAGACTCAGCTGCAACACTAGTTTCATCAATCTATCTCTAAATCTAATATTGTTCGGAGCGATTAAGGAATTCATTTCAGTATTCGCCATCTCGTAGAATCTCTTTACTTTTCTGGTCTCTCTTGCCGCCATGTTGTAGATTGTGTCCTTGGGGATGCCTCAATGTTTCGCATCTGACGTTTGAAGGTATCTTTTTGATGGCTTAAAAACTAATAATTATTCAAAATCAAAGCGGTAGAGGGAGAAATCAATAGTTTTCCGTGGTGTGTCCCCTTGTCAATGAATCACATTGTTAAAGCCAGATTGTGAAAAGGTGTATCTATAAGCGTGAGAAATCCTCGCATTGAACCAATTTTCGGTTACTTGTCAAACAAACCAATAAATACCAAAATTGTCTCGCGAATAAAGGAGTCACCGATTACGCGGTATACCCTCACTTCCTTTAAGCCAAGAGAAACTAATTCCTAACTTTATACTCGTCGAGCCGCCCATGAGAATCGAACTCATGACCTTCGCTTTACGAGTTCTCAGACCTCCTATCCACCATTGACTCACTGCGTTCATCATCGCTCAAACCACTGACATCTTCAGAGTTGGTCGTACATAATTGTCCGCCCATATCCCGCTCGGTTGCATCCAGAATTGCATCCAAATCTGAGTCTTAGTTAAAGTCACCGTGGCTACCCTC